>Ga0209915_1000290_pt1 | contig 142418 bp, 155 predicted proteins | sample ThiBiot_750_plan_FD_183952 | JGI IMG/M metagenome (GOLD analysis project Ga0209915, IMG submission 183952) | Wastewater bioreactor microbial communities from Cape Town, South Africa - Thiocy_cont_750_plan (SPAdes) | ecosystem: Engineered > Bioreactor > Thiocyanate-remediating >... | reverse complement strand
TATAATAACTATTCGAATTATAATTCTTTGCCGCCGAGATTTCAACGACAACAAAGAGAACGCGGACATACTCCGCATAGACATCGAAGAAGAGGCAGTGGAGGACAACAACAACAACAACCGAAACGATTCTCATTTTCCCCTGAAGCTGCTGAACGAGATAATGAATTTATACCATCATCAGTCATCGAACAACAATCATTAACACCTCCTCCTGAAGAACAACCTATTCAACAACAGGCTCCGTCTCCTCAAATGTATAATCATCAAATTGATACACGACAAATGAAATATATACAACGACCTGAATATTTCATGCATAACGGATATTCTTCTGAATCTGACATCGTCACGGGTACGTTCATTCGAAAAAAAACACTAAACCGAACCGTTGAATTCCATCTCTTGACCTCAGTAGATTCATCTCAAGCAATGGGCAACACATCAATGAGTTCGGCAGTATCCACTCCGATGAGTTCCGAATCGTCTCTTCAACGACTTGATTTAGTTCGTTCGCTATCATCATCTCACAGTCTACTCGAAGAACTCATCACCATATTCGATACAACATCATTCTCATCGGATGAACTCGAATTAATTCTGAATAAAATCACAACGAAACACGTTCTCGATAAACACGACGTTCAACGAATATTAACAACGGCTAAAAACAATAAAACACTCGAACGTATTCTCGAAGAAACCTATCGTAGTCAAGCGAAAATTCTCGCCATTGAACTACAATCCGAAAAGAATCGCGTTCTCGAATTAACCAAAACAAATTCCGATTTAGAAACAACAATTCGACAATTTCAACAACAACAACCGAACAGTATTGCTCAATATCAACAAGCAATCTTACCCTATCAAATGCAATTACGACGTTTAGCCGATGAAAATGCACGTTTACAACATCAACTACATGCGTATGCAATGCTACCAGCAACACTCAACGAATTGAAACAGCAACATTATATTCTCAGCGAACAAATTCGACAGATTACTTTGAGAAATAGTGCTTTGGAAAACGAAGCTGCTGAAAGTCAACGAGCGAGTAAACATGCAGCTGAAATCTATAAAAAAGGTTTGTTGATTATGCGCTTTTTCAGTTTGAAAATGCTCTTTGTTCTGTTTTCTAGCTGATACACAAAAACAAGAACGTATCGAACAAATGATTGCTGATATAAATAAATATCGAAAACTTGATAAAGAACTAGCTGAATTACGTCAAAAACATGCAGATTTAGAAAAGGATCTCAATGAAAAAATATCCGAAATTACAGCTGAACGTGATCAATTGAAAGAACAGTGTGATGTCCTCGAAAAAGCAAGTTCATCGGCGATTGTTCAACAACAAATCGATGATTTAAAACGAGAAAATGATGAACTAAGACAAACAAATTGGAAAACAGTCGAACAACTAGATAAATGTTCCAACTCTCCAACAACTTCATCATCATAAAAAACGGCTCTCTCGAATATTCACCCTCTTTTTCTCTCTCTCTTCCACTTATAATTTTGTTTTTTTTTTGTTTCACCATCAATCATTTCAATTCACGATAAATAAGCATCTATCGAAAAATGACTAACATACGATGTGTGTTTTGTTTGTTTTAATTAATTTTCAAATGATTGTTACTGTTGATTTTAATTTTCCACTGATCAAAATAAATTAATGATCAACAACAGATTGGCATTTAGTAATACTGAATTCGATTCGATTGTCCACTATGGATGTCTTCAACAAGACAAGAGAAGAATCCTCTCCTGCGAACTTATTGTCAAAAAAGACAAAAGACAGAGCACTTCATGAGACATTATATTGAATGACTGATTATGTTAGTTACTTAATCAAATAAGAAATAATTTATGTGAATAATAAGTAGCTTTTCTACTCAATTCATGTATGGAGATATATACTATATATAAGCTTTAGATGACGATGTTACATTGGAAAAAATTCTTTAGAAATACACAAAAAAAAATCAAGTAAGTTCATGAATTTTTCATTGGTTTGCATAGTCAATTAGTCTTCAGCGAGTACAATAATTTTATCTTCATGTCGAAAGATAATCGGCAGATCTTTATTTGGATTGAGAACAATTCCGTAGAATCGATTGGGATCTTGTGCATATCTCATCAATCGATATCCAATAGCAAGTGTTTGCTGTTGAATCGATGCTTGTAAAATCCGTTCGAATGTAATCGGTATACCAAGTTGAGTAAAAAATCCAACAGGTCGAAGATAAATTTCGACGCTTTCAGCCGTTAGAAGAACGTCGAATACTTGAGTAAGATGTTTATTTTCGGATATTTGTGCGATATATTTCGAGAGAATATCAGGACTCACGATGAAATCATCGGCACGTGTAATTTCAGCTAATTCACGATTGCGTATGTCGAACATTTCTGTAACGATGTTAAACGTCTTCTTTCGTGGATTTTTATCGATTAAATTTCGTAAATGTAGTAAACATATTAAACATTCGGCATCGGCTGTTTCCGAACGGATATTCTCAAATTGATTTTGTTCATTTGCAAGTAGAATGACATCGTGATAATTGAATCTAAATAATTCATTTCAAAATCAAAATATGGTGTGTAGAGATTCGTTTTCTGTTTTCTATTTACAGATTTAATTTTTCTAAATCCAATCGATTTGTTATATCTCCTCGATGTAAATACAATTTTTGTCGCGTTAAATCGTTGACTAATTGTTCGGTTATAATTCGAATAGCTTTTTCGTTATTTGTTAGAATATGTAGTTCACTTTGTGACGAAACATAATTATCTAATTGTTTAGCGATTAATGTCGCTTTCGAATTCCAACCGAGGATAAGATTTTTTTCGATATTCGTCTGTTTTTCATAGGCAAATTTCTCCCTGAGAATATATCGTTGAAAAACCGATGAAATCGACGTGTATTTCGTGAATAAATGAGTCGAAAGATCAATAGCATCATCATCTTCAGCTATGACAATGATTTGATCATTCGTCTGAATGATTGTGTCAATCGACGGACAGATTTTAATCGTTTGATCGGCAAACATAAGTCCAATGACCGAACAAGTTCGATAGAGAAAAAGAGCTTCGAAAAATGTTCGTCCGATGAGTAGTGGCTCGTATTTAAAATAGATTTCATCGTATTTAAACGATAATAGCATCGAAAGAATAACGGATAGACCCGATTGACGCCCACTTTGCGCAATAATACGTGCGATGATCTCATCCGCATGAACGAACACGACTTCATCCGCACCTAATAAAAAATGCGCCGACGTCGAATAAATATTATTTCCGTTAGTTCAATGTGATCGACCTACCGGCAATGCGCGCAACTTCAATATTATGACGTTGTTTGATTTCCGCGACAATATGAAATTTGATTTTACTTCGTTGAGGATTGTTCGTAATAGCTAAGATCGTTTTAATGACACTCACATCGGGATTATCGTTGAATGGAGCGAGAATAATAATCGATCGTGATGAATTCGGTGAGAGAATGTTTAAATCATCGATCGACATCGGATCACCTGTTCGACAGATGATCTTCGTGTTTTTTCGTTCGATGATTTTCTCGGCAAGAATTTCTTGCATTTCGATTCGATCCTTTCGAGCTAAGATAACGATCGATGGTTTGTGTTGATTTTCGTTTGCAAGTATCAATTCATTGATGATATCGAAGATTTTCGATGACCAACCGAGAATAACTTTTCAATGAATTTAAAAATAATCAAAGAAATTCAAAAAAGAACGTTTTTTTTTGTTTACTTGTATGATTTTTCTCCATGACTTTACTTCTGCCTTTTCGTAATTCAGCTAATTTGCTTTCCATGCCTGTTGTTAATGCACCGATTAAGGTTGAAATGATAAAAATTCCACACATAGTTACAGTGGCCGATATTAGTCGATGTATGCCGCCTTTATCTTCGGCAGCAGAACCCGGATCTAAATACGAACTTCGTGTGTGTTTCGTCACAAGAAAAAAGAAAAAAACCTAATGTTCGCATGAATGTTTCCCATAGTGATTGAGAATATGTTTCAGCTTCTCCGCTCCATAAATATAACGATGAAAAAATTAAAATCAAACAAATCGATATCAATGCAAGCAACGGAATGATAAGAATTGGACCTGCAACAAAGATATTATCGGATTTATATTTAATCCAAGCACGAATCGTAGTTAAATAACGAGAATTTTCTTTTCTCTTCGTTTGCATTGACAAGACTGAATATCAAGAGACAATTCGATTTTTGACAATAAACCGATATCAACAATTCAAATGCCATCAGTCCAATTTTGGACCATTAAACCAGTTCTCTTTTTCAATGACATTTCAACAAACTAGGGCTGTTTCAATTGTATATTTATGAGATTGTATTTCGATCAAAGATACTGAGAGACCTATTGGAATCCGTAGGTGTTTTATCTTCAACTATTTCAAGTAAACCGTCATATAAATTAATATATTTTAACGCCTACGGATATAAAAGCAAAAAAAGAAGAGGAGAAGAAGAGGAGAGGATGCTTGATGTAACGGAAATCAACAGAATAACGTCTTTGTATTGGAGTGAGATGGATTTTAACAAGACATCTTTTCTTTTCTCTCTCTCTCTCTCTCTCTCTCTCTCTCTGTCGCTTTTTTTAATTATCATTCACCGCTGTTAAGTACTTGCTTTTCTTTTTCTCCGTCTTTAAAACTATAAAAGTCTACGAACATATTTTCCGTCTCATCGTCATAAATAAATTCAATATATCCCGAATAGTTAGAATGAGTTTCGTGTAGGCGATGACTTTTAAAGGTCGTTTGTATATGATTTGAGCAAATAATTAGTTAACATTTTCCGTTTTTCTTTCTTTTTGTCTGCTATTCATGATGATATCTCATGAAAAACTTATTTGAACATGCGTAATAGCATTGGTATCCGGTTGTATGTTTGCGTGTGCGTAAGTGAACTTGAAGTAGACGATGAAGAAACAAGAAAAAAAACACATAGAGAATATATTGTGAACCGGACACATCCAATATTAAGTATGTAGTTGAAAACTATGATTTTCCTTCTTCGATATTTCCTTGTCGTCGCATGTAATGAATAAAAGAAACGATCGTTATTCGAATAGAAAGAAAAACAGAAAGTCGATAGTTTATTATACATTTGAAAGATCATGTTTACTTGAATAGACATTAGTTAAATGTAGTGTTCGCTTAGTTTTTAACATAATCATGAGTGTCGAACGGATATTAAGATCAGATATTTGTTTCCTTTAAATTTTGTGTAAATCGAGAAAATTTTCTTTTTGTCGTTTCACAGCTTGTTCTCCTCATCATAGATTACGTCTGTGACATCACTGAATAGATTGTCCTTCGGGGAAAATTAGTTTTGCTTCTATAATCATTTTAAATGATGAAAACACTTGATTACGCTATCAGGACTGAAATATAATTATAAACATCCGCAAAATTGTTGCAAAGGATGCTCATTATTTGTGTGTGTCTCTCTCTCTAAGGTCTTTTTAGAGAATGAAAACCCACTCACGTTAAACAGTTGAAATAAAATTTCTATGATTTTTCTCATTTTTATCTCTGCTGACAATTAAAAAAGAAAATAGAAAGCTTAATTAGTTAATCAAGTCAAAAGTTCTCCTCCCCCCTATCGTTTGTCTTCTATCCGGCTTTTTATTTAAGTAATCTTGACTCGATGATATTCATCGTGCGCATGTATGTCGTTGTTTAGTGTCATTCATTTTCGAAGAAGCGACGATGACGATAAGTACAAAGTAATTTTCTTTTTTTTTCTCTCTTTTTTATTACTTCCAAAATAGCACACAACGCAAGGTTAGATAAAGTAACAAATATTCACTTTGACAATCACGACAGAACACAGCTATGTTTCTCTCTCTCTCTCTGTCGTTTCCTCATCTTACATTCCGCCTACTTTAGTTTTGATTAAATTCTTACGTTTATATTTTTTCTCATTTGTAATAATCTGATAACCTCTTGAGAAATTTCAGAAACAGTGGCGCAAAAAAAACCGTCAAATTTCTGTTTTAGATAATCGCTGACTCATCCATTTCTTCTCATTATATAAACATCCAATATCTCGGAATAACTAGCAAAATGTCATACCAAACATCATCAGACAATTTCTATTTATCTCGTGTGTTCCCAGTTGTTTTCAATCGATTACGATTCGTACTATCTAATTTTGTGATGACAATCACTATTTGTACTCTTCTCGTTGCATTTCTACCGTCTATTGCCTGTTCACCGACACCAGATTTAACATCATCATCAAATAATAATAATAATAATAACAACAACGACAACAACCTTATTTCGGATTCAAATGCATTTATGTACGGTCAAAACGATGATGAGAAAATGTTGAGAGAACATCCGATGTTTTTATCTTCCGCCGTCCATAATCAACCAGAACGATTCTTCTATGATGAACCACGAACTCAAGCAAATCAATTTTTAATGTCAAATGTCAACGACGATCAAATCATTGTACCGAAATGGTTTACACGTTTTGATGACGATGATGATGTTGAGGATGATGATGATTATATTCCAACAGGTTTAGTTATCAATAAACGATCATCGTTTTTCAATCCAACTGGTTATGCAAGTTTAAAAAAACGAAAACAACTAAGCAAACCACCGATGGAAGTGATGAATGAAATTGTCAACTCAATTTATCTTAAACGTCGAAAATAGAATTTTGAGAACATCACACAGCATATATTTCAATTTTGACCAAGGAAAAAAAGGATTTTAATGACTTGTACTTGATTGTATCTCTTAAGTTAATAAATCAAATCATTTCCTCTCATTACATCGTTGTGTTTTTGTGATTTATTTAAAACTAGACTTCAGTTCTTGTTTAATCATGCATCATTATTACGTTTTAATGAGCTAATTCCTGTCCTGTTCAACTTCCGTGACGGTCTTGAAAACCCAATTGAAAAGAATACAACGAGTTTGCATTGAGCACATACATCTTATTTTGCAAAATCATGATTTTAAGCAGATAAAAAAAAGCCGTCTGACATTTTATTTATAACTAAAGTTCGTTGATATCAGTCAAGTCTTCGAGCGACATCTATGTATCCAAGGAGTCGTAAAATTTCGATGATAAAATTTGATTAAAAATTCAAATGATTTCGATAAAAACAAGAAATTCAAGATAATAAATCGTTTGTTTTGATTACATGAATCAATTGTTTGATTTTGAGTAAAAGATATTTGTGTCATCTGATTCGTTTGAATCGAACTCCATAAAATACATAATAAATGTAAATAATCGTTCCTCCTCGTAGATATCCATTCAATTTTGAAAGAAATTCGAGATGCCATTGAATTGATCATGTTTTCTAGTTTTTAGATCTTTCAAATTCAATAATCTTAGGCAAACATCATGGGTCCAAAATTCGATCCCACAGCCGTCTATGAAAGTACGTGTGTCGATTGTGCAGATTTGCAAATCGTAGCTTTGACTTTCTAGTTATGGTTCGTGTCACCGGTGGTGAAGCACCAGGTGGTTCATCATTAGCCCCGAAAATTGGTCCTCTTGGTCTTGTAAATCTTCTTTAGTTTCGAAAGTCTTTTTGTCTATTCAACGTTTATTCTTTTTGTTTTCAGTCTCCGAAAAAGGTTGGTGATGATATTGCTAAAGCAACAGGTGATTGGAAAGGCATGCGTGTTACAGTCAAATTAACTGTTCAAAATCGTAATGCTAAGATCGATGTTATTCCATCGGCATCATCGCTTGTCATCAAAGCACTCAAAGAACCACCACGTGACCGAAAGAAACAAAAAAATAGTACGAATAACCGAATTCTCGCTCGTTGAGCTCAATCAACTGTTTTCTCTTCTTGTTCGTGTTTAGTTAAACATGATGGTAATGTTTCACTCGATGAAATCTACAAAGTTGCTCGAATTATGCGAGTTCGTTCATTGGCCAAAACATTCGACGGAACTGTCAAAGAAATTCTCGGTATTTTCGCTTTCGTTTCGATGTGTTTCGATTTTCTATTCTTTTGTTTTTCCTCAAGGCACTGCGCAATCAGTTGGTTGTAAAGTCGAAGGTTCTCATCCACATGATATCATCGTTCAAATCAATAACGGTCAAATTGACGTACCACGAGAGTAATTGAAAAATCTACATCGAAAGATGTTTCGTTGCAAAGAAGAAAAAATTCAATAAGAAGCTGTTTTTTTTTATTATTATCAAGACTTTATTCATTCAAGTTATGTCGTTTGTTTTTGATTATAACCGAATTTTAAAATAAAGTCGATAATAAAAAGCTTCTTCAATTTCGATTCGATATACTAACCAATCAAGTTCAACTAGAGGCGCCACTAAAGAGAGAAATTGTTTTAACCATAGAAAAAAACGTCGAAACGGTCGATGTCAATGGTATTTTTTTGTTGTATGAGCATATTGTCACGGTCGATTAGGTTGCAATGTGTTTCGATTGATGCGAGAGTACATTTTAATCATTGTCGATTGTTAACCATGGACTCGAACACGAAACAATCATCGGCTAAAAAAGAAATCGAACCGTACAGATTAGCAAATCGTTATCTCGGTCTAGAGAAAAATATTTGGTAATCAATTGAGAATCGTCGATGAATTTCCATTGTCTCTCTTTCAGGATTGACATTGGTACGTTAGCTGTGACGCATAAAGCCGTGAATCTCGGGCAAGGTTTTATTGATTATGATCCACCACAATATCTTCTCGATATTTATGATCAAATTCTGCACGAACGAAATACAACTTTGCATCAATATACTCGAGGATTTGTAGGATTTATTTTTGCAAAACGAGAATTGTTCGTGTTCGATTGAATGAAATAGGGACATCGAAGATTGGTGGATGCAATAGCAAATGTTTATTCGAACTATTTTCAAAGACAAATCGAACCGCTGACGGAAATCATTGTGACTGGCGGTGCTTATCCGTCACTTTTTAATGCAATCAATGCTTTTATTAATCCTGGTGATGAAGTAAAAAATCTTTGAGAAAATTAACAAACAAACAAACAAACTTCTCTCCTCGTTCAGGTTATTCTTATCGAGCCATTCTTCGATTGTTATGATGCGATGGTTCGAGCTGCTGGTGGCATTGTTCGACCCATTCCATTGCGGCCAGTATGTCAGTAACCTTTGATTATTTCTCTCGTTAACATTTCTATTTTTCTAGAAATCTGAATCACTTCATCGAAATGTTTCATCAAGTTCCGATTGGATTCTTGATCAAACCGAACTCGAATCTCTATTTAATTCTCGAACACGTCTTATCATAGTCAATACTCCGAACAATCCTCTCGGCAAAGTCTCGAGTTCACTCGCTCATTCATTTTTTTTGCTTTTATTCAAAAAACATTCTTCTAGGTTTTCACTCTCAACGAACTCGAATATATTGCAAATCTTTGTCAAAAACATGACGTTATTTGTGTAGCCGATGAAGTCTACGAATGGATTGCATTCGATGAAAATCGAAAGCATATTCGTATGGCAACATTGCCTAACATGTGGCAACGCACGTTGACTGTCGGCAGTGCAGGAAAAACATTTTCTGCGACAGGTTTGAAAATCGGTTGGACAATCGGCCCGAGTAACCTCATTCGTTCGTGTCAAATTGTTCATCAAGTAAATCGAATTCGGAGAATTTTCTTTGAAAAACGATTGTTTTCGATTAGCATTGCGTTTATATCTGTCCGACTTTGTCTCAAGAAGTCGTTGCACGATGTTTTGAACACGAATCGACTCGATTGAACTCGCCGGAATGTTATTTTAATTCGATTTCGAAAGAATTTCACGAAAAACGAGACAAACTCGCTAAAGTTCTGCAAGAATGCGGCTTAAAACCGATTATACCTGATGGCAGTTATTTCATCCTCGCCGATATCACCGGCATAGGTTTGCTCTTCAAAGACTCAATTCAATGAAACTCGTTTTTCTTTAGCCAACGACGAACAATTTCAAACGGATGACAACGAAACAAAAGATTACAAATTCGCTCAATATTTAACTAAAGAAAAAGTAAAACAATCTTTCGAACTAATCGATCTCATTTTCAAATTTGTAGCAATTGGCTGCCATTCCTGTTTCAGCTTTCTACACACAACAACATCGACGTTTAGGAGAAAATTATATTCGATTCTGTTTTGCTAAAGTAATTCAATTCTCAGTCCTCAATGTCGATACTTTTGATTGAAATATTTCGTTTCTAGAAAGACGAAACTTTGGATAAAGCGATTGAAATTCTGCGAAAATTTCAAAGCAATTGAAATCGGACATTCGCCTTTTTGTCATTCTCTTTCAAAAGAAATAAAAAAATCAATCTACTAAATCAATAAGATTTTGATTAACTAGACAATTGAATGATTATCTTTGAATTTGTACATATTGGTTTTTGCCGAGGCTGTTTAACGTATATAAACTTCGAGATTTTTCAGCACTGATCGATATAAAAATGAAACTTTATTTGTCAATAACATTTGTCTTCTGTTTGACAATTGCTTATTGTCAATCATTCGATCAAGTAAAACATCCTCGTTTTCGTCGTCAAGTTCAAAACGATGTGCCAATGCCTGACACCGCTTCCACCGTTCTTTCAATTCTCCCATTAGATCGAATCGGTGCGCTCACCGGTCAAATGATGGCCACAGGTCTCAAAGAAATGTTCGATCCAAATGTCGGCAAAAAGCTCGTCAAAGTTCTCGAAGTTCAAGCGCCGCTTCTCTTAACATCTCTTTTCACCAATCTCTACTCGACATTACGAGTTCCTCCTCGAACAACATCGCTCTCATCATCATCGTCGCTCACAAACACACGAAATTTCACTGCTATCCAACTAACAAACAGCTCGACGCTCACAAATTTCGGCAGAAAAAAATAAAAACCGTTTAATTATTATCGAATTCTATTGGGTGCGTCGAGAGAGAAAAGTGTGTCAGCATTTCTCGTCCGAAACGTGATATAGATAATCTTTATTTCGGTTAAAGATAAATCAAATACTTGATTTTTATCTTTTTTTTCTCTAATAAATTTTCACGAGAAATACTTTCCAATTCTATTTTTTTTCTCTTCACTCGTCATCTTTGCCGCCGTTTTCTTTCGACTATAGAGAAACACAATCTATTGTTTGCCCGTGTAACGTCATCATTGTCGACTGCAGAAGCAAAGATGGATTGGTGGAAAAAGAGAAACAGAAACGAAGAAGATTCATTTTTCTTCTTCTCTTTCTTTATGCTACATGACTGTGTGCCAAAGAAAGGCGGCAGCAGTGAAAGGACACGCACATCGACGAAGACGTACACAGACACATACGCTTATAAATAAATATCTCGACACTCGGCAATCGCAGCAAGTAGAGAAAAGAAAAGAAAATAGTTGCTTGTCATATTCTCTCTCGTTCTCTCTTCTATTTGATTCTTCCATTTATTCTCGCACGTTTATATATATTGTAACTTACGTCGATTAAATAACTTGAATTCAATAATGGCTGATTCAACTGAAGCTTTAACCTCGCCAACTGTTAACAAAGGTAGAAAAACAGTTTAACAGACAAAAAAAAAGTGACTTCGAATTTTGTTCTTCAGGTACAAAACGAGAAGCCGAGTTGGATGATGTGAGTCCAACGAAATTGAAAGCTTTAAAAGCTCAACGTAATGGTGGTACGAATGGCGATGGGCCAGTGGACGAAGAATCGAACCACAAAAACGGTGACGATCACGTAAACGACGACGAAGAAGACGACGATGATGTACGTAGTTGACTTTCGATGAACAATGGAGATGAAACTTCGTTGAATTTAGGTTGTCGATGGCGACCAAGAAGGCGATTACGATGATGATGATGCATCAGATGAAGATTATGACGACGACGAGAACGGAGAGAATGGTGAAGATGATGAAGGTAAGATTCAAACGAAATCAATTTAACAAAACGCTTTTTCTTTCGATTTAGAAAATTCCAAGACTTCAGGTGGCAAGCCTGGTTCTCGAAGAGCTGCAGCTGGTGCGTCAGGTGCGAATGAAAGTGGCGACGACGACGAAGAAGACGACGAGGAGGATGATGAACAAGAATAAAATCACAGATTTTGTTGTTGTTTTCTCAGATAGAAATCTGCATATACACAAATATCTTTACTTTTGTTTGTTTATCCTTCGAGAAGAAAATGAAGTCGATCGTTTGGTTTTCGCACATTGGAATAAAAAAATGTTTTTGGTTTTTGTTTCTTTTCTCTGTTGTTCTTATTTCTTGATGTTGTTATCGTTGTAAATTACTTCTCGTGTGCCGGTTGTCTGTATTTTTCTCTCTCTCTCTCACTTCTGTTTTTGCGAGTGCAGGTGCGTCGCACAAAATTATTCATGTTGCTCTTCTTCTCTTTCTTTTCGACAACAATATAGAAACATTAGAATCGGACATGCGAAATTCTAAATATTTGAACAGGAGAAACAAAGCCGAGGTCACTGATTTTTGTGAAAGTTCGAGTTTATTTGAACAGACAAATGAATGTGAAAAATATTTTTGTTGACTGAATTGTGGTTGTTTTGAAAATGAACAAGATCAAAGAAGATTCGCGTTGGACGATCTGGAACCGACGAGTTCGAGCGATTGAGAATAAGAAGAAAGCGATTCTTGTTGTTTCGGACTGAAAGTATCATAAAATGAGCAAAATGATCGAATAGGAAACGAAAATTTACCTTTCGGTGTTCATATTTCCGGAATCTGGACTTTCCATTTGCATATCTGAAAGGACGAAACGATGAAAACGGAAGGAGAAAAGTCAATAGTCGAACCGTAGGATTGATTGTATCGTTGATATTCGATGATTTCTCGTTCTTTGAAATGAGCTTGTATTTGATTTTCAGACCAACCGCGTCTGGACAACCGTCTATGTTCTTTGCTCCACATTTCATGACAATCTTGAGCAAATGGCAGTCTAGGAAAACAAAAACGTTTTTCGTTGAGAAATCGAAAGATTTTGCTCGTACTCAATAGGTTTGATCGAATCTTCGTTGATATCTTTGAGCCAAGTGGATTGCAAAGCATCAGTTGCGCTGATTCGCCTCGTGGGATCGAGTTCTAACATTCGATCGAACAGTTCGAGAGCTGGTTCAGTTAGACTAAAACAAATTTCAATCAAAAGATCAAATAACAAAGTGAAATTTACTAAGTAAAATCATCACGAATTCGTCGTTTATAGATTTTCTTTTGTTTCAACGTTCCGAAAAGAGGCAAATGAATGACATCAGGCCAAACGGCTGGCGTCGGCGAGCCACATAAACGAGAGATAATTTCCAATTGTTCATCTTCACGTTGGCCTTGAAAAAGCGGCCGACGTTGAAATAATTCTCCAAGAATACATCTGAAAATCGAATTCATCAAAAAAATTCTCTCTCGCCGAGAAAAACATCTCCGTACCCGCAACTCCAGATGTCCACGGCCGTTCCGTATCGTTCCTCGCCGAGCAACAACTCGGGTGGTCGATACCAAAGCGTAATAACTTTATTCGTATACGGCCGATCCTTGTCTTCGGCATTGTAGAACCGAGCAAGACCGAAATCAGCTAATTTGATTTTGCCGTTGTTATTCAACAGAATATTCGAACATTTGATATCTCGATGGAGAAACTTTCTCGTGTGGCAATAGGCTAAGGCTGACATGAGTTGATACATAAACGAGGCGATGTGTTCGAGATTCAGTTGAATTAACCCCGAATCAAGTAAACCGAATAGATCGTGATCACAGTACTCGAAAACAAGATAGAATGATGTATGATTACTGATTTCGGAGATTTCACGTGCGTCCATGACGATTTCTTTTAGATTGACGATGTTTGCGTGAGTTAATTGCCGGAGAATTTGAATTTCTCGAACAGCTGTGATGGGAAAGCCTTCTTTTTCGTTTTCTAATCGGACTTTTTTCAATGCACAGAGATCACCGGTTTGCTTTTGACGAGCTTTGAACACTTCACCATAGGTACCTTCGCCGATCTTCGTCAGAATTTCGTACATATCGACATTTCGATTGTCCCATTGGTCTTGACGAACATCGTCACGTCGTTGAAGAATACTTCAATGAGAAATCAAATAAACAAACAAAACACAACTTCGTTTGTCTACCGAGGTCGTTTCGTCGATGAAGTTGGCGAGACATTTCGAGGACTTGAGGGCGAAGTTGAATTTTGATGGTAATCAGGTGGCATCGGCAGTGAACGGGTTAGATGAGTCTGACCAGCAGATGGAATATTCGAATTGGAATTGGATCGAGATTGACTTGTTGATGAATGTTTCTGAAGACAAAAAGGCAAAGAAATTGTTGAATTCTATTCAATCGAATGGTTACATCATGTTCATTCGTTTCAGTTTTCGTCGATTTCGGTCTTAATTTATCGAGTTCAGCACCTAAAGTTGTTCCTTTAGTTTGATTGTTATCATTCGAATGATCAGATGACGATGACGACGATGACGAAGATTGTCGTCGATGTTTCGAATGTCGTCGTCGAGATGAATAAATATCCGATGGTTCTAATCGTCGGTGTTTTTTCGACGAACGATGAGCATCGTTTTCATAATGTTTTCGTTTTTTCTTTTTCGAATCGTAATCACTATCGTTGGCTGCTGATGATGTTCGATTGTGATAATACCGATCGGATGACGAATCATGCCGAGAATATTGTTTGGTTGATGATGAACGATGAGAAGATTTCGAATGTTTGTAATCGCTTTCTTTCGAAGATGAACGTCGTCGATGACGTTTGTGTTTTTTCTTTTTCGTTGATGATGACGAATGTGAGTCAGGCGAAATACTTTCGAGTTGATGGTGGTAATACGATGAACGATGTGAATTGGCTGAAGTCGACATGATTTTTGTCTCTATTTGGAATAATCAAGAGACATTCGGTATTTTAGAAGAGAAATATGAACAAGAGACAGACATTTCAATACGATTATTGAATATGTTTGTTCATTGGACAAAATCGACCAATCGAATGTTTTTTACAAATCAAATTAACCGAGCTACAATCAATGTGCACTCGATTCGATAAGAGAGAACAGATTTGAGATTCATTTTTCATTTTTATCTTTGAATTATCATGTCGAATGATGTTTTGCGAACATTTGCTTCGGATAACTATGCTGCCGTTCTACCTGAAATAATGGAAGCATTAAACCGAGAAGTTCAGTTGAAATCTCATAGCCGCGCCTATGGTAATGACGATCGAACAGCTGAAGCACGTCTTCTCATCAAACAAATCTTCAATTCGCCTTCGGATGAATCGATTCCCGGTGTTTTCTTTGTTTTCAATGGTACTGGTGCGAATGTTCTTTCGATTCTTGCTTGTACACATTCGTATCAAGCGGTTCTCTGCTCGGATATATCGCACATAGTTTGTGATGAATCGACGTCGCCAGAAGCATTAGCGGGCGTTCGATTGATTTCGATACCGACCGATGAAAACGGCAAAATGATTATTGAAATAGCTGAAGAAAAATTAGATCGACTTGGCGATATGCATGCTGCTCAACCTCGGATGTTAACGGTTGCACAACCGACTGAATACGGAACTGTGTATACAATTGATGAACTCAAGAAATTATCACAATTGGCGAAGAAATATAATTTATATTTTCGTTTGTATTTTCTCGAACTTGTTCAATTGAAAAAACGAAACATTTAGATATCGATGGCGCTCGATTATTCAACGCAGCTTCAGCGTTGAACTGTGATCTTCGTGATATAACAACTGGTGTTGGCGTCGACGTTATTTCCTTAGGCGGAACAAAAGTACAAAAGCAAATATCTTCTCATTTTCACGTTCTCGATTTTAGGCTGGTTTAATGTACGGCGAAGCTGTTATTGTTTTCAATCAATCTTTATTTACTAACGATGGTGATCCATTGAAATACCGTCATAAACAAGTGATGCAATTAGCCTCCAAACAACGTTTCATTGCCGTACAATTTTTAGCTCTTTTAAAAAACGATCTTTGGAAAAAATCGACCGAACATTCAAATGCAATGGCTCGATTACTAAAAACTCGTCTCGAACCATTTGCCGAATACATTCGTTTCACCAAACCGGTTGAAACCAACGGGCTTTTCTTTGAAATTCCTCGACATTGGTACGAACCGTTATCGACAGTTTTTCCGTTCTACATGTGGAAAATAAAAACAAGCGAAATTCGACTTATGTGTTCATTCGATACAACTGAAAATGATATCGATTTATTTGTTAACAAAATTCGCGAACTTATTCAACAATAAAAATGAAAACAAAGATTTTTTTCATTTTCACACAAGAAAAACACACAGATTATCATCGTAATATTGAGAAAATGAGCTATCAAATTAAAATTTCCAAATACCATAATTGAAAAACAAAACAAAAAAATGAATACGCAAGACTTTTATTGAGTAGAAAAGAAAAGAAAACACACATAAATTGATTATTGGTAAATGAAAACATTCTCTATTTGAACGAAAAAAGAAGAAGAAACGTTTGTATGGCAACCCCCCAAAAAAACGGAAGAACAAATGCAGAAGATTTTCTTATTAAACAAGAATAAATATCTGATCGATTCATCCAACAGCACCGATTTTTATTTGCTATTTCACATAATTTATCCAGAAGTTTGCTTGTTGCTGTTAATTTTCCCTTTCATCTCGAGATTAACGAAAGACACGTAGTTTTAAAGAAAAGAGAACAAATAGAAATAAAATAACGAAACTATTCAAATTCACTATGTAGATGGTTCAGTATTCAATTTCACTTTGACTGTTTCATCTTCATCTTCAACATATTTGCTCTGTTCAATTGCTGCTGACGAAGATTTCGCATGACATCGACATAATTTACCAAATCTAAACCAAAAAACAAGCTCAACAAAGCCAAAAATCAACTCCGATTGCTTACGGTATATCACCAAATTTATCCGTCGGTCCGATAAACGAAAGTAACGGCAAGAAGAACCAAGTAGCAAACAGCCAACTAACACACATGATCAACATAAGAAAGAAGCCCATTTGCGAGAATGACGTTAGTTTCGATGGTGCCATCGATAATCCAGCGAGAAACGAGGTAAAACTCGCGATAAACACGGCTGAACCGACACGAATGAGACTGTTCTTGATTCGATGGAACCGCTGTTGATTGCCTTTTCGATGATACGCACGAAAACGTGCGTATAACGAAGGTCGAGACGGTTTCTTCGTCGGATTTTGTTGTAATATCGAATGATCGAACGGATTTCCGTTGGAAATATGAAGCAGTTTCATCGCGTTCGATGTCCGACGAATATGAGCTTGATGTCGTTCCCAATCGGCTTTGATGTACGCGACACCATAATGTACAGCTAAACAAACGAAATTTCATCATTTACTAGTTTGTTATTTGGCTTACTAAAATCGACACTGAGACCAACACTCATAATGATAATAATCGTTTCTAAAATACTCAATTCCCAACCGCAAAGAACAAATATTCCGACGGTATCAGCGATGATAAAAATGATTGTCAACATCGCGTAGAATGTGATGATCAAATTGCCCGATGTTAATAAAAGAACAACGAGCGCAAAAATCATCGAATAAATCAACGATGTATAAGTTCCGCGAATAACTTCTCGCATAAGATCATAAAACAAAAACTGCGGCGAAACAAACCATCTAAATTCCCCGACAAAAATCGAAAATCATCTCTCTCTCTCTCGTTGTTCATCTTACCCGTGTTTAACTTGTTCGTAAACATGTTGATTTCCACCTTCGGACAACTTCAATTGTTCTAATCGTTTCTCGAAATATTCGTGTAGTTTTTCGTAGTATCGATGTTGAACAGCGAATGTATCGAACGTCACATTCATATTCACGATAAATATAAACGAACGAAGTTGATGTGTCTTAGCGTCGGGCAAAAATCCGAGCCGAAAATGATTACTACCGCGATTGCTATCGCCACCTGACGATGCCAATTGATTCGACTCGCTGAAGAACTTAAACAGTCGATTCATCGCGATTAACGTGTCTTCACGAGTCGACGGAACGAAAAACTCGTTTCCCGGCGAGGCACTTGGATTTTGATTGAGAAATCCTTGCAGCAGATGGCCAATTGTCAACCATTGTGCGTACGTTTCCTGAACGCCCGTAAACAGATCACTTCGATTGAGATCTCGCAGAAACGTATCGAACCATCTCAGCACTGCTGGATCATAGAAATCGAACTTTTTATTATAAATTACACTTTCATTATTCACAAATCTCGGCCGATCGGGATGAAACGGATTGATTAAGTCCGTTTCCTCGACGCCAAAGACAAAGATCAACGATGGATTGGTCACATTGTCTTTGTCTTCGTTGATATACGAGAGAAATTGATCACGCATTTCGTATTCAAATCGTTCGAACGGATGACTCAACTGAAAGAATTGATATCGACGAGATCTCGGCGGTGAGAGCTTCGGATGATAGAAAACAATGAACAAACCGATGACGCCCAAAATGAAATAGATAATCACGAGAAAATAACGAAGTCTTATGATTAAACGAGGAATATAAACAGTGAATATAGCGTGATTTAATCGAGTTAATGATATCAAAATCTTATCGAATAGATCAGGAAAATGATTGAATATACCCAAACGAGACGACAATGGCTCGAAGATCTTCTCGTAAACGATAACAAACGAAACAATCATCGTTATATTCATCAGAAAATTGAATAATATACAAAGACCCTAAACAAACAAATCGACTTTTCGTTTTTTGTTTTTGAAAAACTTTTCTTTTACCATAAATAAACCGAATAATTGTACATAGGCAATTCGTGAAATCATATTCGTAAAGAATGCAGCTGAAGTTGTAAAACTCGTGACAAAAACACTGGCGGCTGCATGTCGTAGAACGCCGCTCATCATTTGAATCATTTGCTCGTCACTAACTTTCATCATTCGAACTAAATCCGTGTTCTTAATCGAATCAAAATGTTCTTCTTGCTCAGCTTCATCGGTCTGAGTCTGTTCTCGAATGAATTCATCGGTTTGCTGCTGCTGTTGTCGAGCCAAACGCTTTCGAATCACCGACGCTGTATAATCTCGATCACGTCGATACTGTTTCTCTTGTTTTTCGGTTAACTTGCCATAGAATTCAATCTGTCGATTTTTTAGTCGAGCTTCATTATAAATATCCAATTTCTCCGCATACCAAGCGTCGAATATGACGAAAACATTGTCACACGAAATGCCAATAAGGATAAATGTTGCCATGAGATTAATATACGGAAATAAATCGATGTTAAAAATGATTTTATACGCGAAATACGCGCAAGCAAATGAAAGAACAACGCAAATATTTGTCATTAATGCGACAGTAATCGATCGAAGATAGATGATTGTCACGGCAACGATTAGTGAAATCGCGAGAATAACGAACGACATGTCGACACGAATCTGTTTCATAGCAGTTGGAATACGAATATCGAGAAAATTCAAACCGTAGATTCGAGTTTGATTGTCATCGAAATGATGATTGTGATAGAAATGCTCGATGAAGAGATCATAAGCGGTGTTTACTGTATGAAGTTCGGTGCCGTTCGATGTTTTCATCGGCTTATTCGGCCGTAAAAACCACATTCCTGTATAACGCGTTTGATTAGTCGAGAGAAAATTCTTATCTAACAAATATTCTAATGTTAAAAATGTAAAATTATGCCGAAAACAGGCGTCGTATTGAAACAATTCCAAAGGTCTCTCTCGATAACGTTTCAATCCCGCTTGACGAACTAAACCTGAATCGTAGATTTGATGGCAACGTTGAATTCGATTGATGAACGTTTTAATATCCCGTCGAGTTAATTGTCGACAATCGGATTTATTAGCAAAATACGCGACCATCGACGGCAATGAGTAATGACAAGTTGAATGCAATTGAAAAAGATCTAAGAGTTGATTCTGTTTTCGACATAACGATCGAAGATTGTCGATGGTTAAAAGGTTTTTCGATGACGGCCGAGATGATTCAAAGTAAACTTCGTAATGACGATTCAAATCAATCGATGTACACAGATGTTTATGCTCGAGTTTGCTCGATGTTATTAGAAAATCACTGTGATTTTTCAGTAAACTATACGCTTGAGTATTTCCTATACAAGTTTGTTGTTTCGACGAAGAAAATGCGCAATCATTCGGATTGTTTTTCAAATCTTCTAAGAAAAAATTCAAACTTAAGTCCTCGTTTTCATCATCATCGAAATCCGTGTTTCGGTCATCGTAATCGAAATTTTCATTCGGCGATTTGTCACTCGAAGATAATTTACTTTTGCCGATGATTCGAGCGGCAGCTAGTTGTTTGTCAAGTTCGATTTTGATTTTTTCGAGTACGAATAAACGTGATGTTAACGTGTGTTCACCACGTGGAATAAAACCCTACAGATGAAATCAAAGATGAAAATCAACGTTCGAGAATCAAATACTTTTGTTGGATCATTGAAATCGGGCAGATCTCGTAAGAGAACAGCCGACAAGCCCAAACAAATGCAAATCACTGAGCCGAGTAGTAAAAAGCACCAGGAATATTTAACCAAAAACGTTGAATACCTACGAATGAAAAAGGCAAATGTCGAAATCACTCAACGAATTTCTTCAGCCAAACCCTCGGAGAATTTTTTCAATGAAAATTTCTACTCGATTCGAAATCGCCGTTTCACATTGACTCTCCTCGCTCATTTCTATGCTTTCTAATTGACAATTTGTCCCTGGTAGACTATATTCAAATGTTCGATAATAACAATTTTCACGATTCACTGATTTACCTGTGTTTAACATTGAATTTTCTATCAAAAATACATTTCGCTTTTTTTTTCTTTTCTTTAAGTGTGAAGAACAATCACGTGATTAGATGATATTATTATGTTTGTTTGTTTGTTTGTTAGTTATTCATTCAATGTTAATAGAAGAAATATTAGATCGTATAATCTCTACCTGAATCAACTTCGTTTTGAGTCTTCTGATCGAAGAAAGAGAAAAAAAACGTCGAGACTACGAAATGAAAGATAAATCAGCTTACTTTTTATTTAAATAATCTCCAGATAGGTTCATTGTTTATTTTTGAAAAATGAAAAAAACAGATAGATTCTCAAGGAGAAATGACATTCGGAAGACAAAGAATCCTGAGCAGACAAGTTTCGTTTTCTTTCTTTTTTTTTACGAAATCATCATAGTTAATTATCAATCTAGAATAGATAATAAAACATTTGTTTCCTTTGAAGACACAAGAAGAAGAAGAAGAAAAACGCCCGAGCGTTTTCATATCAAATTTATGAGAAAGAAGAAGAGAAAAAAAAAGTTTTTTTTTCACTGAAACAAATATGTATTCGAGCTAACGCTTATCTTTCGGAGGAAGAAAAAAAAAGATATTAGTAGAAGATCAAAGGCCTCGAAATAAGAAAAGAAAACGTGGGCATTTAGTGTCTGTTTATGATAAATGAGAAATACTCTCCGATATTAATCGAAGTCGTTTCAGTTAGTTCGAATGAAAACCACACACACAGACAAATGTAAATGAATTGTGCAGACTAATGCGAATGTCACTTTGTCTTTTTTATTCGATTTTACCTTGTGTATCGCATAGAGATTCTTTTATAATGTCTTCGAACGTAAAAAATGTACTCAAGGATTGGTTTTCGTGTTATTATTCTTTAGCTTCTATGCAGTAAAAATAGAAATATGTACTTGAGATCGTATGATCAAGCAAAATGGTGTGATCTCTATTGACAAGACATTGAAGAAGAACTGATTTATCTCTCGTATTGGATCAAATCGAGCCATTCAATAAGATTTTCAATTCAAAAGAATCAATCAATCGAAAAAAATTTTCCTTATTTCGATTTTTAATCAAGAAACTATGAATCATCATTTGATTTGGCTTCATCATATGATCGAGAGTAAAAAGTCAGATGTCGCTTGTGTACCACCTACCGTTGGAAAAGGCAACTGCGTTTTGCAGCTATATTGTAGGCTATTGATGATGCGATCGAACTCACAGTCACACCACGACGAGTACGAGGAGATGAATTCGATCCTTGAAAACACAAAAAGAAATATATTCGAAATATTTGCTGAGAATCGTTATACCTAAACGAGTATTCCATGTGTTTTCATCATCAGTATTGTTGTTGATATTTCCATTTGTATTCATATTGATAGAATTTCAAGTGAAACTAAAACAACGAAACGAAATGAAGAAGGCACGAAGAAAAAAAATAATCAAAACGACTATGTTTTTTTTTCTTTTCTTTGTGGTCTAATTGCTGTACTTTCATCTTTTAACATAACTAACAATGAATAAAAGATAAGAATTGAGTTCTACCCGCACTGTTGCGTCTTTTTTTTATTACTGACGTCATTAACATAAATAACATTTTCGTTTTTGACCGATGTCGCTTTTTTTTCGTGTTACTTTTTCGAAATGCACTTTAACCAGGTCGAACAACAAACGTTCCATAACACACTCGTGAAAACCGAACTTTCCATTTGCTATCCATGTTTAGAATAGAAACAATATCACGGCATAGACTTGCTTATACCGTCAAGGACAACGGCATTGCTAATCTTATCTCGTTATACACAAGTATTTTTTTTTCTTTTCTGTATGTACATGATAAAACAAGGAAATTCCATCAGATTTTCTTTATCGACATACAATATGAGTTCAAATCGTTGGCAGATAACATATTTTTGACAAAATTGTAGTTATGAAATTTGCTTTAAAGGTGAAAATGTTATGATTGCATACTATCACGATTTTGTTGTAATTGAAATTGACCTGAAACATTCGTTTTGAATGAAGATTATATATATATATCTCGTGTGCTGCTTTTTTCCTTGGCAACTATCAGACGTAACTATGTGTCAGGATTTTTTTTCTTATCTAACTTGTTCAAAGAAGTTCAAGACGAGAGAGAGAAGAAAACATCGCGTCGCATCTCATTCTGTTTTACAGGTAGTAAGACGAGAGAGAGAGAGAAAAAAAAGAAACGGAGATGAACAAAATCAAGGATCTTCTTCTTTTTCTTTTTTTCTTAGAAAGTAAGCAAAAAAAAATTGTAGTTTCTCTCCTATTGAATCTGAAAACAAAAGGAAAAGAAAAAAACTGAGAGAGAGAGAAGAAAATGCGAATGTTGATAAAAGAACATCATCACGCACGAGCTGAAAAGTAAAGCCGGAAAATCTTTGAAACGTATGTGTAGCAACAATTTCTGATGGATATACATCCTTTACGTTTTTTTTTCGCTCTCTCTCGTCTCGATCTCATAAAAAAAACAATAACATCGACTGGATATGCGAGATTAATGTGTGTTTGACATTCGTTTTTAGATATTCAAATGTCGAAATTCAACTATAAACAAAAACGTGACAAATGATTTTTTATTGAATAGACAAAAGTCAAATTTCGTCATGTCTTCGCCAGTCAATCGTCGAACGGCTCCGTATGTTATCATGAATAATCACACTCAGCCACCGTCGGTCGCCTATTCCGCTCGTCAGCAAAAATTAAATCCTGAAAGTGGCATCGAAAATCTCGCTCGTACGCCATTGCAATCGCCCGAACAAGATCAAATCGATGCAACAACAACTTCGTTTTTCAATCTCGTTCGACGAGCACAGGTACGAAAAATTCGGCTTCGTTTTTTTTTTCTTCAATGAAAATTCAAATCTCGATTATTTTTCAGAATTCATTGAATTTCGTAGGTGTAAGTAAAGTTGCATGTTGTTCGTTGACGAAAAAGAAAATAGATCAACTCGAAGAATTTTGTCTGAACTATTTGTTTTTGCTTTTCGTCTAGCATATTCGACGATGGATGCAAAAGAATCATCAACGGCAAGTGATTCCCGAGCGAACCGACTCGTTTCTCGAGAAATTCGCACCGTCAACCAAAAACCAACTGATCAACGATGAAAATAGGTTCGATCGATCGGTCGGTTTAAAGAGAAATTATCGTTTTTGTTTTTTTCTAGTAAAAATTGGGTTGTCGATCCATCGAAACCTTTCTATTATTACTGGTCATCGATTGTTTCCATAGCTGTTCTCTATAATTGTATAATGATCATAGGTCGTAGCGCTTTTCTTCTTCTCCAAGAACGTCTTCTCATTGTTTGGCTAGTATTCGATTATCTTTGTGATGTTTGTTATATTATTGATACAGTTATTCACACACGAAAGGGTTATCTCGAACAAGGTCTAATCGTTCGTGATATTAGCAAATTACGCAAACATTACCGTCAAAGTCGAGCATTTCTTCTCGATATAATCTCTCTCTTACCAACAGATTTCCTCTATTTTCTCCCGAGATTTCGTTTATTGCCTGCACTTCGTTTCAATCGTCTCTTTCGAATCTATCGAACGTTCGAATTCTCCGACAAAGTCGAAACACAAACCAATCATCCGAATGTATTTCGTCTCGTTTCATTGCTCATCATTATTTTAATCATCATTCACTGGAACGCATGTTTCTATTTCATTATCAGCCGATGGATCGGCTATTCCAGTGACGGATGGGTTTACAATATGACTGGACCGACAGCTTCGACGTTAACAACACAGTATTTGTATTGTTTCTTTTGGTCGACTTTAGTTCTAACCAATATTGGAGAAGTTCCGCCGCCGGAAACTGATGTATGTCGAGAGAAGGATTTGTCATTTGAATGAACTCGTATGTTTTAGATTGAAGTACTTTTTGTAACAGCAGATTTTTTGACAGGTGTCTTAATATTTGCCACGAGTAATCCGATTTTCGAAGAGAAAAAGAATGTTGAATGAAGAATTTGAATTGTAGTTGTGGGTAATGTCGGGTCGATTATTGCGAGTATGAATGCAGCACGAGCTGATTTTCGACAGAAAGTCGATCAAGTCAAACAATATATGGTCTTTCGAAAAGTTGGCAAAGATCTCGAACGACGTGTTATCACGTGGTTCGATTATTTATGGTTGCAGAAACAAGTTGCTAATGAAGATATTGTCTTAGGTGCATTACCTCAGAAATTACGTGTTGAAATCGCTATTCACGTGCATTTGGCAGCACTTAAACGTGTGCCGATTTTTGCCGAAGCTCAACCAGGTTTACTCGTCGAACTTGTCACACGATTGAAACTGCAGATTTTCAGTCCAGGAGATTACGTTTGTCGAAAAGGTATGTTTGTCTTTATGTTTAACCTTCAAATCTCATTGCCGCTGCTGCTGCTGCTTTTTTCTTCATTATTCCTAGGTGATATTGGCAAAGAAATGTATATAATTAAACGTGGCCGATTGAGTGTCGTTTCCGATGATGGAACGAAAGTGTTTGTTACTTTAGAAGAAGGCAGTGTCTTCGGTGAAATCTCGATTTTGAATATTCCTGGTTTGATTTCGAATTTTGAAATTCTTCAATTTCTGTTTTTGAATGATTAAGGAAGTAAAACGGGCAATCGTCGAACAGCGAATATTCGAAGTGTTGGCTATTCGGATTTGTTTTGTTTGACAAAACAAGATCTCTGGGAAGTCTTAGCTGAATATCCGTCAGCACGTGAAACACTTCTCGAACGAGGCAAAGCACTTTTAAGAAAAGATAATCTCTTGGATGAAGAAGCAGCACAAACAGCACAAGAAGACGAAGCTGCTATACCTGAAAAAGTCACACGATTAGAAGGCAATATTGATAATTTAGAAACACGTTTAGCTCGTTTAATGGGAGAATATTCATCGAATATGACGTTGCTTGGTCAACGTTTGCAAATCGTTGAAAAATTAGCCGAACAAAGACAAGAACTTATGAACGACGACAAATCAACACGAGCCAATACCGTGGATATTTTCGGACTTGGAACTAATGAAGATGATGTTTGAATATAAGAAAATTCTCACCAATAGATTAAACAGTCATTTCCGTCTATATTTCTCATGAATGTTGCTTAATTGAATCTTGGATACAACTAATCAGTTAGCTATTTATAACTCTCTCCCATTGATGTATTTGGATTTTCCTTTTTCTTCTTCATTTTTTTTATATATAAAATGAACAAATGTGCATTAATTATGAACGAGCGATATTTGAGTCAATGCTATCAGATTTTTTTTTGTCTTGACAACACTCAAGTTTTTTCACGAATAGAAAATTATGTGATTATCATCATCTATTCGTTCGCGCTTTCCAGTTGTTTACACATTGAAGTGAACGATTATCGAATGATGAGCTCCCCCATGGCGACGACATAATTTCCAGACTGCTTGATGCGTAGACTTCAAAAACAAATCTAATGAATGCATATCGCGCTTCATGATACATTCGTATATATGTGATCTTAATCCTTGAACTATTCTGTCTGTATAAAAGATAGCAATCATTGTGTTTTGACAAACTATTTCGGCAAGATTATACATCAAACAGAAACAAAACGGTAAAATCTAATCGAACGCGTTCTTTCAATGCATTTGCATAAATAAATTGAACAGCTATAATAAAAAAAACACCGAGAAAGCAACTTTAGTTTTCAATTAATTTGAAGTATTTTCGCACGTTGATGGTAATTTGAATTGATTTTTATTGAATGCAGACACACGAATGCACGTTATTACTTCGTTTCATTTCAAATAAACATATCGATCAATATAATTGGCTGAACTTGCCAATAATATATACATACGTTTGGTATTAAGAAAGTGAGAAGTCAAATAGAAATTGACCGTTTCTGTTCTCTGTCTTCTTTCAAGTCTTCCGTTTCGTTGATTAGAAATACGAATTTAATTCTCTGCCATTCAAACTTTATTGTATATACACAAATAATCATAAGGAGAGAAAGACTGACCGTTTATCCTTCTCTTATTCTCTCTTTTTCTCTCTCTCCGTCTATCTTTTGTACGTACGGACGTCGATCGAGAGAGAGAGAGAGAAGTAGACAGACACATTTCGATATTCATTTCAAATCTAAGTTTTTCCTCGATCGATATCACGAAAATGGACAACGTTGTGTTAACATCAGCTACGCCATTAGAACCCTCGGCACCTGAATCTGAACCAACACCAACAGTTGAAGCTTTAACTTCAAATCCATTGGAACCAATTGATCAAACAAATGTCGACGGAAATGTTCAAGCGCATTTCGATGTCAATTACAAACCACATGACGTTGCTCTAGCTGAAGCCAAAGCTAACGGCCATTGTCACGAGCAAAGCAACGGTTTAAAACTTGCTGAACATCATCAAATGGAAATCGACGATGGCTACGAACATCCACACAAAGTCAAAGCCTGTTGCACATTACTCAATAAATTCTTCTTGGCTTTGGCTATTGTTTGTTTTGCATTATTTCTCTGTAGTATTGCATTTATCGTCGCCAATACGAAACTCGTAAGTCGACTCATTTTCCCGAGCAAACATTCGCCATTCTAATTAGAATCTATGTGCGAAAAAACAACAACAATAAAAGATTAAAATCATGCCAGATACACTCATATCTGCTTTTTGTTTCTAGTTAAACGATCCAAATGGTTCGCAGAGTTTACGTCGTCGACCATATCCCTATGAAATGTTTGATCGATATCCTCCATCGGAGCAATTACTGACTAGTGAATATTTCAATTTGACACATCCGAACGAGAATAGTCTTATCGTTGTTCTATCACGACGTGGTGCAACGATTCAAGATATCTTAGTTCCTTACAGAGACGAACGAGATGTTAAACACTATCGTTCGATTGTTCTTCGAAATACAAATGGGAATCATTTCGGAGTTGTTCGTTTTGGTTTCGACGAACCAATCAATTCGTTTAATCTAACCAATCAATTACCATTGAATTATCCATTGTTGAATGCTTATGAGCAAGATTGGTTGATGTACGGTGACATTCAAACACCGAATCGAATTCGTTTTGTCAACGGTTTAGCTGAAGTTGTTTACGAATTTTCAGCAGCCAATAGTAACGATGCAACGGGACCCAATATCAGTGAATTAATGATGGTTACGACGGTATCTGCACCTGTTTATGGTGAAATCATTGCTGATCCAACGAATAACATCTATTTCAATTTACGTGGTCACGGAGATTTGAGTACAGTAAGTCGAAACAACCGAATTCGACTTTGAAAACAAAATTTTGTTCGAATTTAGCATAAATTCAATTTGAGTTTATCGACTCCGATCAATATACTTACAGGTGAAGAACTTACGACTAATGTTCTTATGACTCAGCAATTTGTTAATCAATTATCAAATGTGAATAATTATTTTTACAAATTTAATCGAAGCGGTGTCGGAAAGAATTTTATTGGCACGTAAGACGACAAATCATTGATTGAATTTTGATTTCAATGAATTTTCGTTTCAGATTAACAGAAACTGAAACTGAAACAACCGTTCGAATCTTTTCCGATCACGCAGGTGTTGTGATCGATCCATTTGGGTCGAGTGTCTCGAACAACGAATCAGGCATTCGAATTAGTCCAAAACAATCGGCATTCTTTCAACAACGAGTAAAACAAATTAGTTCTCGAAAATGAATTTCTATTCTTTGCTCTTCTAGTCAAACTTCGGTCCAACTTTAGTTGTCTATCCTTCGCAAGCTGTTCATACAACATGGTGGCAATTTGAATATTAAACAACGAATTATTCGAATCTTTGACTGTTTTCTTCTTAAATTAGTTTGCTCATTCTTGTTAACTTTTAAATCTTGTTGATTCAATAAACAAATCTGTATGTGTGGTCTGTTCTTTACATGTAACTAACTTCCGTGAGTAGTGTTTAATTATCATAATTATAAGAAATCGATTAGTAACATGTTAGGAAAAAAGATCTTGTTCTGGCTTTCGAATAGTTTATTCTCTTTGTCGATCCTCTTTTGAGCAAGATAAGAAAACGAACATGGAATAAAATAGAATAATTATATACACAGATTATGAACGCGAGTTACAAGATGTGTTTTTCACTTTTTTGTTTTAATAACAAAATTGTTCGAGAAGAAAGAAAATCATTGTGCTTTTTTTGTTCCATGTTGATTTTGTATTAATCGAGAAAAGATAATCAAACAAAAGAAAGAGTTGAAAAATGAAAATAGACTATTTCTTGTTGTTGTTTTTTTGGGTACTACACCACAGACAAAAAGAGAATGGAAGACACACCACAAAGGGAAAGAAAAGGAGAAAAAAAAACAGAAAGAAATGAACGATAATAAAACAAACCGTTTTTTTGTATATGGAGAATAAAAAAAAGAAACCAAGCGAACAAATAAATGAAAGTAAAACACAAGGCAACCATTTTATTGTTGTTTTTTGTTCACAGAAGCTTTTACTGAATTTGATCTTAAAGAAAAAGCGAAGTGAATTTTCGATTCAAATCAATTATTTAACATACGTAGTTGTTGTTGTTTCTTCGTCATCATCGTCATCTTCACGTGTGTCTTGTAAACCTTTATTAGCTCCAGCTAATGTTCGAGCAAGAAATTGAAGTATAAACTAGAATAAAAAACAAAGTTATCCGTTTTGCTCAATTGAAATGAATTTCGTACATATAACCAATAGATATTCAATCCAAGTAAAAGCCATAATAATCCATTGAAAAACAAATATAAACCACAGCCTCTATCGTACGCACGATAAGCCGTAACAACACCAGTTGAATATAAAACTTTTATTGGATACCAATAGATACGAAATAGAAACCTAAAGTACAAACGTCGCTTTCATTAATTATCTCTCGACTGCTGAGTTGATCAATATTTTTTCAGCGTAAGCAAAAATAACTCATCAATTGATCTCCTACGAAGATTCTGTTTGATGTCAACGTACCAACAGAAAACAAACATTATTGAACTAGCATTGGCTAATGTTTCATAGAATGGATACTCTCGATCCTTTCTCGATGATAAATAATGCAATGCTTTAGCTAATTCCAACCAAATATCGGTTATATCATGCACGAACAGAACAAGTAAACCGACTTTATGATAACTAAATAGAAAGACATTCGATTCGAGATTGGTGCTGTAGTGTTTTTTTTTTGTTATCAAACCGTGTTGCATAAGAAACAAAGAGAAGTGTCATTGTTATAAAATGATGAATCAGCATCGCATAGAAATCTTTCCGTTTATTGTCCATATAAAGTGTGCCGTAAATGGAATGCAAGTAGAAGCCACATTGAATGAAATACATGAGTTGAATATCGAATGGAACAGCCATGCCAGCTGACCAATCATCCCAGATAAGATATGGCTCTCGAAAGTAATCGTAACGAAAATTTAGTAAATAGACATTGTATGCCCATGTGCACGTGTAAAATAAACATTTCCAAGCTGATTCAGGAAATTTCTTCTTATTCGATGTTTTCACATCGAGCCAATCTACAAATATTTTGCAAATAACTTTTTCAAAAATATAACGTAGAATTGTTATAAGTATTGCAATATAAACTATATAAAGTGCTTGATGATTTGGAAAATAATAATATTGAGTAAATTCATCGATGAATGATTGAGGAAATTTATAATTTTTCCACATCGGTGGCCCATAATACCACGATATAACATTAGTAACGCCTGAAATAAGATCGAGATAAGTTGGTGATAATGTAAAATTTCCTTCTAAATTTTGTAAATGTTCTAGTCTCTCGGTTAGATTAAAATGAGTCATGATTGATCATTGATTGTCTCAGTTAATAAAATTCGTTGACTGTCAATTGACCAGATAGATTCGATGAGAACATTAGTAAAACATGACAACTAAAAGCAAATGAAACAATATTATAAAATAACGAATCACGTTTATCGTATGCGTGCTCAACTGATAAGAAGACAAAGATATATTTCGTCTCAACAAGTTTCTCTTTCTGCCTCTTCTTCTGCGTGTTTTATTATAGTTAGCTTTTCTTTTTAAATAACTTTCGTCTCTGATGACCAGGTTAGCAACAGAAGAAGAAAAAAACGATGTGTATGCGTGATTCATTGAAAGAATAATATAGAGAAAAAAAAACGAGATCATCATAGATTTTTCTTCCATTATTATTAAAACGAGAACTATATAAACATTGGAGAGCTTGATCTACCAATCGGATAAACCGAAGTATTCCTCTCTAGAAAACAATCGATTTATGCATTGATCATTTTCAATAAATGATTAATTAGTAAATTTACCGGCAAATTTCAAACTATTTGCGTTATCTCATCTTTGACATACATACACGTACCGTTCGATGAAATAATCTGCTGATGACGCATTTGATTTTTCTTCGACAAAAAAACGCGCAAAGATATATTGAAATAACTGATTGAGAGCGGACTATTCCGTTTTGTGACTCGTTATTCCCCGATCTATGTTCTCATTATTAAAATAAGTACAAATATATGACCTGTGCTTAGACATCAGCCAACCAATGGACTATTCTTGGCTATTTTTTCTTCTTTTAATGAATTCGAAATAAAACGAGATTCTCATGAGTATTGAATTTTGTTTTACTCATCAATACTCTTCGACAATACACATTAGTATCATTTCGAAGATGTGCTTTATATATATCATAAATTATCAGACATACACATACGTATTTAGCTGATTATTATTATTACTCAAAGATTATTTAATGTTCTTTTCCTAATCGATTAACAATACTTGTAATAATTCAAATTCTCGTGTGTTTTAATTGATTGCTCATTGGATCTTATGTTTACAATAATCTGCTATTACATCGATAACCTTGCATTTGTATATTGATATCTTGTCTCTCCCTCCCTTTTTTTTAGCTTTAGACATTGTATTAATACGTCATCATCGGTCGTATTTTCTTCCATTCCTACATGAGTTTTTTTTTCTTCTCGTAGTTTTCTTGTGCTATTTCCGCAAGTACATCGATTTGTTAGCCGAATAGTCGTAAGAAATAGACAGATGTTGAACAAGAAACAAAATCCGACCAATGGCAAATAAGACAAAATTGCAAGGCTGGGCACGATGCCAACAAACAAGAGATGATTACATGATATACACACGACAGATCGTACGTATGTATATCTAGAATAACAACTGTACAGGAAAAAAACTAATTTAGATTTTCTTTTGACAACATGCGTACATCGTTATTTGTCGAACGCGAAAATCATTTTTTGCAGAAATTATCTTTTCCTTTTGCAACGTTAAAATTCTTGATTATGAAATCTGTGTTAGGCTCATTGAACTGCTCAGCAATAAACGCCATCTGCATGTTTGAATTTAGTGTGTGTCGCTTTGTCCTCCTCGTTTCCTCTCTTATTTGCCATGCATGCATTTATCGGGAGTTCTCTCGCTTTTTTTCTTCTTCTCTCTTACAATAGCAACAAGAACAAGAATTTTTCATCATTGACGAATAGTGCCCTGTGTCCTCGTATTGATGGTATGTTCTCTTTCCATCGCACACACACACACACACATCGATATGTGAATAATAAATCGACGACGAGCATGCGTTCGGTCGATGCAAGTCGTATAAGCAATAGAGGAAAAAAGTCGAAGAAATGCATTCGCATTTCGCTATCGAGCAGAATGAGAAAGAGAAAAAGAATCTAGTGTGTGTCTCGCGCGTGCATCAACGAACGAGAAGACCTTAACTAAGCAGCACAAATGAGGGAGAAGAAGAAAAAAATGCAAGCTACAGACAAAATGGTCGACCGAGCGACCGACAACGCGAACGAGCAGGAAAAAAAGATGGTGTCTATATAAATATACGTGCTTGCAACTTCGACAAGAGGAGAACGAGCAAAAAAAGAAGAAAAAGGCAAAAGAAAGCTGTACCTATACTACCGCCATCGCGCGAGTCAGAAGAAATGATAGAAGAGTTTTCTCGTCAATGCTATTTGCTGTTGTGTTATTCTATCGACGAGAACGAAGCGAGGTGCGCTTACTGCCAACACCATCTTTCCTTTTTTTTTCTTCTTTTCAAACAAATACATACAACTACTAGTTCTCTGAGATGAAAAACCGAGTAGGAAAAAAAGAAGGAAAGGAAAGAAGAAGAAGAAGAAAAAATCGAAGAGTTACTACATTCTATCTTGGCGCGTTTTTCTTCTCATGTTCACTCGAGTTTTTTTTCTTCTTTCTCCATGTCTCTTTTTATCCTTCTGTGTCGTCAATGGGAAAACAACTCGAGAATTTGCGCGTCTTCGACAGTTTTCCTACGACTACCCATCCGCCCACATCGATAACCAACTCGTTAACATACAGATTCACATGTCTTTGAACATTAGCTATCAGTTTTCTTTTGTTTTTCCAAATAAAAAAAGAATGTTCATTTCGTTTTCGAACGAACGTCAAGACAATTACTACGATTTCATTCATTGAGTTGACAAATACACATCAACGTATTAAAAGCTTTGACTCATTCATTGAAGAACGAAACAAAAGAGATCATAGAGAGAAGAGCAAAAACGTAACAGCTGATTGTCAAAAAATTCACCGTTCGACAATCGAAACAGAAAGGAAGATGAGATATATTTGTGTTTTATTCAGATCTCTAGATGATGTGTGACAATCTTTCACCGTACAAGTCATTTCCTCCGATATATTCTCCCAATCACTCAACGACTATGAATGCACAATGTTTTGAACACGAAGATCAAGATCTTGACCAACGAACGACCTATACCAGTGCCAAACGAAAACTATCAGGTTTGTTGACAAAAAAAAAATGTGTTCGAAGATGGTGGTCATGAAAATGATTTTCTAGACTATGAAGATACGAATTCTTCGCTGATAACATTCGATCATTTGCCATCATCGTTAAATCCAAATGCTGATTATGATGAAGATGATGATGAAGAGGATGAGGATGACGATGATGAAGAAGAAGAAGTTGACGACGATGATGACGAAGACGAAGATGAAGAAGAAGATGCTAGTTCGGGTGAGGATGAAATCGCCAGTGACGATGAATCGCATCAAATTCAATCGAGAACACCGCCGACTACACCTTGTACAATCATTCAACGACGTCACAGTGATACAGTTTACACATCCTATGGTACACCGATAGTCAAACGCCGTTGTACATATTCATCAATGCATGATGACGAACAAAAACGTTCGGTTCTTGTTGAATCTTATCGAAAATTACGCGGAGTTAAAAAGCCAAAATTACAAGTTAGTTTATTAATATGCAATCTAATCAAACATTTAGAGAAAACATTTACGAAAACTCCGCCGTTGAGAGACGAACAAGATGATGAACATGTACAGTATTATCAACATCCACGAACAACATATCGTTCGACATCATCAGATAGTATTTATATGTCTCCATTAGTCAATGATGAAATTGAATTAACAAATCAACAGTATTCATCATCGAATTATGAAACAGATAAAGTTCTTTTGTCAGTCAATGATTCGAGATCATCAATCTATCATCCATCATCAGCTGATGCATATTGGCTTGCTCAATCAAATTTTGCAGTACCTGTTGTATCGACATCCGATGACGATGATGTTGATGTATCATTGCAAGGTGGTGGTGATTATCTTGATTTAAGTGACAATACTCTTTCGTCTTCCTTCTCTTCGCCATCATCTTCGTCTTCGACATCAACTGATTGTTGTTGTTCATCAGCATCAACAACAACATCTAAACTACCTGTTGATACGAATAATAATCACAATCATAACGATGATTATTATATCTATCATCATCATCATCACTCGTCAACAACAACTGCAACAACCGGACAAACATTTTTCTATTCACATAATGGAACTAATACCGTTGATATTATTACTACAGCATAACATAAGTTTCTTATTCTCTTCATATCTATTTGTTGTGCATCTATTTCTTATTTATTTTTCTGCCATTGTCAAATGATAAACTTTTCTTCTTCTTCTTCTTCTTCTTCTTCTTTTTCTTCTTCTTCTTCTTCATTTGCAAACTTTTAACTAAAGACAAAAAAAGCCGACATCGATACGCGTTTTTTTTGCGTATTGATATGTGTACGTATGTATTTATGAGTGTGTGTGTGTGTGTGTGTGAGACAAGAGTATTGTCTGTGGTATTGAACAATTTGTTTTTGTCTTCTTTTTCTTTCTTTATTGTTGTTTGTTCATTTGATTTTTCTTTTCTCTTTTTCTTGGATTTGTGCCTCTGGGTTTTGTTTTCTTGTTTTTACGATTTCATTTCATTTTTCTTTTACTATGAAATTTCGAAAAAGGAGAAGAATGTAAGGAAATAAATTTTATTAAATTAGTTAAATGTTAAACTGATAAGAATTTGAATTGTACTTTTTTTTAATTTCCTTTGAATTTCGAGTGACTCAAAACTCCATGATTTCTGTTTTCATCAGACCATTTTCTCTCAAACGAAAACACTGTTCGAAGTTTATTGACAAAAGAAAACTCATCGATTCTCCTTTTTTTTTCTTCATTCTGTTTCGTTTTTCTTTTCGCTTCCAATCATCAAAAGAAAACGACGACGACGAGGCAAAAAAGAGGAGCATAAAAACAATCAAGACGGTATTTTACTTGTTTCTACCTATCATAAATACCACCAACTTTACATTTCGTACCCGTATTTTTTTCTCTTCTGTTGAACGAGGATTTTGTAAACATGTAGTTGACGATTATTCGTATGGCTTGTGCAACAAAATATCTCGTCTCTTCGAAATTCAACGAAATTCCACAGGAATTTCGAACTGGTATTATTGCATTGAAATGGCCTGAAGACACACGAAAACCTTCGGTATCACCTGACTAAGTTCTCATTTTGAAAATATCGATTCGATCTTTCGTGTTTTCTAGACATTTCATGTTGTTCAATTATCTATTGATTCGAAAGGTTACTATCTCATTTGTGAAAACAAATCTACCAATGTTCGTTAAACAAACAAAAAAAAGCACGTTTCTTTTTAAAATCATTTCGATGTTTTTATTTTCAAGGAAATCGAATGTTTTGATCTCGCATTGATTCATGATACTCGCACCGATCCTCCGCCATCGTTTTCTGTACGATCGAAACCCAACAATTCCTCATTTGAAAAATAAACGCTTTTTCTAGGGTGACGATTGTTTCAATAACATCACGTTCGGTGCTCTCGATGTTCCACATCATCTAAAATGGCTTTCGATTTGCTACGGTGATTCATTCGTCGCAACAAATGAATTACGTATCATTGGTTTTTATTTACGAACGCCGAGTCTTGTTCGCGTAAATAATTTAACAAAGACGAAATGTTTTGACTTTTTCTTTGGATAGGAATGGGCTGACAAATTATTTCAATTTGGACATCATTCAAGCGTTCGAAATCTTTCGAATTTTCAATGTTTAGAAAAACTTCATTCGAGAATAGTCAACGGTTTACTTGAGTTTACCAATCGAATGATTTCTGTGCAGAAATTAATTCAATTTCTATGTAAAAATAATCATGATTTGACTAAAGATGCGAAAATTAGTGAAGCTTTGGAATATGTCAAATTGCCGTCACGAGCTAATCTGTTGATCGATCCGAATGAATTTACTTTCGAGAGATTCTTTCGTTTTTATATGAAATTAATGGACCGGCAAGAAGTCGAACGATTATTTGAATCGTTGCAACAATCGAAAAATGACAAACAACAACAATTTCTCAGCTGGGAAGCTATGAAAACATTTCTTCAAAGTCAAAATGATACGACCAATGATCCACTTGAACTTGATTATTATGAAGAAAAAGCAAAAATGATTATCGAAAAATACAATAAAAGTAATTCATCGAGTTTTTCAACAATCAAACGCAAAATGCTCATGTTTTCCTTAAGGAATGACCAACGAATCATTTCTTCGATATTTATTGAGCTACGATAATTTCATTCTTGATACGAAAATCTTCGATCTCTACATGGACATGTCAAAGCCATTGGCACATTATTTCATAGCTTCATCACACAACACCTATCTAACCGGTTTGTTCACTCGATTGATGATTCGATCTGCAATTATTTGATTGTTTAGGTTCGCAGTTAACTGGAAAAGCGAGCGTAGAAATGTACCGACAGGTTTTGTTGACTGGTTGTCGATGCATTGAACTTGATGTTGTCGATTCGGATAGGAAAGATGACGAACCTGAAATCAAACATATTCATACGCCGGTGAGATCGATTTTATTTCGAGATGTGATCTACGCAATCAAAGAATATGCTTTCAAAGTCACGCCATATCCATTGACACTTTCAATTGAAAATCACGGCAGGTAGAACGGAATAGGTCATCGTTATTCGCAAAAAAAATCATTTTCAATTCTCTACATTCTAGTCCGAGAGTTCAGGCTAAAATGGCGAGATATCTCGTTGATATTCTCGGAGATTATCTTCTCAAAGAACCTCTTAAAAGTCACCCGTGCGAGCCCAATATTCCTCTACCAAGTCCCAACGATCTTCTATACAAAATTCTAATTAAAAATAAAAAACTCCAAGCAAAATCAACGCCAAATCAAAAACAGTCACCACAGGGCTTGCCGACGGCTGCTGCAACTTCATCACATAGCAGTGGCCAAGGTACAGATATCAGTCCTGAACCTTTGGGAACGATACCATCGAATCTCACGTCCGACGATCTACTCAAACGATTGTCAACGACGATTTCTCAGCCTCAAGAAAATCCTCGACATGCCGTTCTATTCGAAGACGAATGTTTCTCCGAGGACGAAAAACCCGTTCAAATAGAAATTCCAAGCAAAGTTCCCGAAACAAAACCAACAGGAGCCATGTCGGATTTAGTTATTTATCTCATTCCAACGCAATATAAATCATTTGCATTGGCTGAAGAACGTCGACGATATCACGAAATGACATCGTTGAACGAAGATCGAGGCCAAACTATCATTCGAGAATATCCAAAAGAATATCTCGCGTTTAACCAACGACAAATCAGTCGAATCTATCCGCGTGGAACTCGATTCGAATCGAGCAACTATAGTCCGTACATATTCTGGCGAATTGGCTGTCAAATGGTCGCTTTAAATTACCAAACATTAGGTTCGTACATTTGATTATATTTGCTCAAGAAAAGATTTTGCTTTAGATGTACCAATGCAATTGAATTTGGGTTTATTTTCTCTGAATAACTGTTCAGGTTACATCGAAAAGCCGTCCGTTCTCTGTCATTCTCAAACGAAATTCGATCCACGCGTCGTCAAACATCTCGAGAATGTTGTTAGCTATCAAATTGAATTGAAAGTTTTCTCCGGACAATTTCTTTGTCAAGATCGTGAGCCGACATTTGTCGACATACAAATCTTCGGCATGTACGGCGAAGAAACGAAGCGATTGGAGTATCGTCTTCGTGCCAAACGTTGGAACGGCTTTCGAGCGATCTACGATGAAAACGAGCTGACTCATGGCGAACTCACAGTTAATTTTCCTCGAGTAGTTCTACCGGAAATGGCAGCCATACGTATTTCTGTGACTGCTGAAGACGGCGGTTTCGTTGGACAATGTTTTCTTCCCGTGACACACCTACGTTCTGGTTATCGTCACATTGTCCTACGAAATCAAATGAATATTCCGATTAGTTCATCGAGTCTTTTCGTTTTCATTCGTCGAAGGATTTCCATCAGTCAAAAAGATCAAGAATTCGTTGAAAAACTCGTTCAACCCACTGCTTCGGATCAATGTGCAAACTCGTTGAATCCTCACGATGAACTCGCATCGCATCTCCTTCTTCGTATGCATAAAATTTCGACAAGTGATATTCAAGAGAATGTTCGTCGGAGAAATTCATCCGAATCTTTGGATGAAACCAATGGCTATCAAAAACATGTGATTGCAAGTAGTCGATTGAATAATCAGAAGAATCTCTGTAAAATCTTGTCGTTGAATGATATTCATCCGAAAGAAATCTTTAAACGAGATCAAACGATTCAAAATAAATTACGACGAATTTCAATGGACTTTCAAGGCGTAAGAACAACGAAAATGAGCTCGTTTCTCGTTCGAAAAATCTCGATTTAGGATATTCAAAAGGAAGAAAATCGACTTCAATTGAATCTTAACATGCTCAGACGGAATAATTTCTCGGCGAGTCCTTTGACAACAAGTGCAATGCAAAATACCGAAGTAAAAATATTTCAATTCGTCATTTGAAAATTAAACTTTTACTTAAAGAGTCTCGAAGAAATCAGCGATTGTCTAATACAAATATATGTAAATAAATTCAAACTGCAGAAAGATTTAGAATGCAAGCAAATCAATGAAGTTCGTTGTTTTTTGTTCAAGATTCAAACGAACATTTTCTCGTTCGTTTTAGTATTACAAAAGTCTAGAAAAAGAAATCACAGCGGATTTCGATCGAAAATTAACTCAATTGAAGAATATTTTGAGAAAGTAGGACGATTGAAAACGTATTTCAAGAGAAATCAACGGATTTTTCAAGGGAAAAAGCGCGATTGAATGAGCATGTTCGAGAACAGGGCAAAAAAGAAGCAAATCAAGTATCGAAAAATGAAAAGAATCGGTAGTTTTCTTCGCGGAAAAGTTTGAATTCATCGTCGATTTTGTTTTTTCAGTGAAAAAGTCTTATTGATCAAACAACAAAGCCTTGAAAAACATTCGAAAATCGGCGATTTAACTTCTCAAATAGTAAATCTATCGATTTCGAACTTATTTTCAATCGATTCTTTCGATTTTAGTTGGATAATATGTTCGAACAAGCTCAAGAAACTCTTCAAACAAATCTACAAATGAATCTTATTCAACTCGACGAAGAACGAACTAAAGTAATCCGTCAGTAAATCTTTTGCTTTCAGTCGATTCAATTTTCTCTCGTTTAGGAATTTGAACTCTGCTCGAGAAAGTATTCCGATGGTTTAGATCGAATCCGAGTGCAAGTCAAAGAACAAATTTATCCTCAATCGTCGTCAACGTGTGATTTTTTGAATTCATCAGAAGTGCTCGCTGTCAATCGATTCTAGATGGATTTATTGTCTTCGATAATAATAAAAATATTCAAGTTGTTTTCGTTGTTCTCGTCGTTTGGCAGCGAGAACTTGATTATAAACTTGTAATTCATGTCGAAGTCTTTGGATTTGTTCGGTTTCTTTGGATTTTTTTAATAAAATTGTTTGATTTTGTCGATATTCGTTTAAATGTACTTTTAATTTTTGATTTTCTTCTTCATAGCGAACATTTTCCAATGTTAATAAACGAATTTTTGCTGATAATTTCTTATTTTCTTCTTCGAAACGAATTAAACGTTGATCTTTCTCGAGACAACGTTCACATGAGTCACTTTTTATAAAAGGCAAAGGCATTTCACGAACGACAAACGTCGATTCATGTCGAACGAGGGCTTTTGGCGTTGACAGTGCAGCAATCGGTTCTAAATTCCAACAAACTCGTGCAAATTTTTCGTTAAAAATAATTCATTTTACCAATTTCATCGTTCGAATGCATCGAAATAAAAACTTCGTCTGACATAAAACTCGAATGAGTCGATTCTCGTGTTTGAATTTTATTTTTTACGTGATCCGATAATTGGATGGATTCTTTCGATTTTTCCATAAAAAACAAACTTTCTTCAAATATTTTTTTATTATATAAATAAAACAAAATACTTTGTCAAATAATTACTTAACACTAGGCCTCTTTAGTTGATTGCTTTTCTGCAGTGGCAACATAAATTTGTTCTCTTTTTGAAGAAAATAATTACACTTGACGTTGAAAGTAAACAATACTACTGAGATGTTCAATTAAATGCTCTTTTGATTTCTTATTTTCTCCCTCGAAACCAGGGAAACTTTATGTTTTGAACTAAAGGACACGTACTATGAAAACATTTGTCTGTCGATTGACGACATCTGTTGATTTTCAAACAAATCAATTACGATTAAAATCGATTTTAAATTAAGAAAAATCTCTCGAAAAATACGAAATCTATTTTCTTTTCGAAGAAAAAAATTTTCCTCGAAGAAACTAATTTTATTTGGCATTGAAAGTAAACAATAATACAAACGCATGCATACTTTTCGAACGAAAAAAAAAAAGTTGATTTTGCTCTTTGACCGACTCGGCTCATTTTTTTTCTTCTCTATCTTTTCGGTACAAGCTCCACAAGAATTTAAAAAAAAACAAAAAGCACCAAATGTCGGAGAAACAAGTCTACAGATTAGCTGAAGTTAAACAACTCGCCGAAGACAAAAGCAAATGTATTATGATTATTAACAATCATGTTTACGATATTACAAGATTCCTTGATGAGGTTTGAAAACAACGATCATGTTTCTGATTGTCTTATCTATTTCTTTTGCAGCATCCGGGTGGTGATGAAGTTTTGAAAGAACAACACGGTTTAGACGCGTCGAATGCTTTCGAAGATGTTGGTCATAGTAACGACGCTCGAGAGCAAATGCAGCAATACGAGATTGGTCAACTTCATTCTGTAAATCCTCTTCTCTAACTCTCATCTCCTTCATCAATCGACTCTTTCTTTTCTAGGATGACGCAAAACCTGCAGCTAAGGTACGGTTAATCGATGATTCGAACGATTGACACTGATTTGTCTTTAGAGTAAACCATTAATTGTTAATTCCAACGGAAATTCCAGTGGATCTGCCGGTGAAACATCGTGGTTTAAATATGCTATACCTGTTGTGATAATTCTTATCGCCATCGTTTACTTCAGATTCGTGGCGGGTCCAACTGTCGATAGCAATCGACCTCCAAAAGCGATTTAGAATTTAGCAAAGACTTGTTTCGCGTCTTTTTTTCTGTTTCAATCGTAATTTATTCGAACTCGTTTGTTTGTTCTTCTTGATTTGTGATTTTTTTTTGTTTCTCTTTGAACACAAAAGAAAAAAAGAAAGGAAAAGAAAATTCGACACTAGCGAAAAGAAAATCGTGCAAATCAATTTGATTTTTGTTATAGATCGATTAGAAATTGTTTGCTTATCTATTCTCTCTCTCTCATTCTCTTGAATTCATACAAATGGCAGACACACAATACGCACGTTTTGAGACGATGACCAATGTCGAACTACGTGCCGAACTGAAACGACGCGGTTGTCCAACGTCAGGAAATAAAAAAGATCTGCTCGCCAAATTACGCGCGTCTTTACAAATCGAATACGAACAAAATCAAGTAATTATTTGCATATGTGCAGAATGTTTCGATTTGAAGACGAAGATTCGCCTGTTTAGACACCGGTCGTACCCGTTGCTCAACAATTAGTGGTTCCACCAGTAGTTGACAATCAAGAAACTGTTTTGGAGACTTCAAACAATGTAAATGAGGTGAATTCGTTTGTGAGTAAGAGTAACGAGACCGATGAGAAGGAAAAAAATATCGAAAAAATAGGAGATCATACGCCTTTACCAGTTATTGTTGATAGTAGTAAGAGTCAGACTGAGACATCTGAGTCTAATGTCGAAGAAAATACATCCGACGACAAACCACAACAATCTGCAAATCAATCACAAGTTGAAATTGAGTAAACGTCGAAATATTTATTTGTTTGTTTTTTCATTCTGAATTCATCGATTTTGTAGAAATCGAGAAGAACCAATTGAGACGACTAAAGGTAAATCAACAATCAAACTTAATAATATGAAATTCACGAAAGTTCGAATTTAGAAACTGAATCTCTTCCAGCACCTGAAAAACCCAGTCGTTCTCAATCGAACGCGTCAGTCAAATTCCCAATTCGACCGCTATTAAACAAACTTAACCTAAATCTCGATGTTCTCCGAGTAAATTTCTCATCGATCGACTTCCTATTCAATCTCATTCATCGTTTTCTTCAGACTTTAATCGCCGATGTGAATCTTCTGTCGGAATCAGCGGCCAATGACGAACTCGATTCCGATCAAAACAATGATTCAGCATTCGAAACAAGTCTGACGAATGATTTTCAACCGACTGATTCGATGACAATCGGCGAACTAGCCGATCAAAAACCGACGTCGAACCGAACGGTTGCCATCGACGAGTTTTCGACACGAAAACCAGTTCGAATGGCGTCTTTCGAAGGAAAAACCAATGGTAAAACAAAACGATTTTCGAGAAACATAAAAGACGTTTTTGTTTCGAAGGACTTGTTGCTGATGAACCAGTTCGAGTCAAACAACCGAGTGTTGCCAATGAACCACCGAGTGAAATTTTATATATTCGTGGTTTGACTCGACCGTTTAGTCTGATGCAATTGAAAGAATTGCTCAGTCGTTACGGAACTCTAGTTGACGGGGATTTTTGGCTCGATAAAATCAAAAGTCAATGTTTCGTTCACGTACGTTGAGTTTCTGAGTTGAGAATTGTTCGATCTTTTTCTTTTGTTTTAAAAGTATAAAACGATCGAAGACGCACAGAATGCTCGGCAAGAACTCGATGGATGCCGGTGGCCATTGACGAATCCGAAAATTTTATTCATTCGATTTGCCCGGCAAGATGAAATGGAACATAGTAAAACTCACGACGCTCCGCCAGATCATGTCTCGAATGGTAATTCGAATATTTTCTTCTCTCTCGAGTTGAAATCTTCGTCGATTTTAGAAGACTCGCCGACTATCGACGAGTATACCAACGATTCGAAGCCGTTGAAAGAAAAACAGAGCGGTTTTCTCATAACTGACGACGACGATGACGAGGAAAATATCGACGAGCAACCAGCAGGTTGAGAATTTTGCTAAATTTTCATTGAAAATATTCGATTTATTTTCACAGTGAAACCCAGTGATCAATCTGCGAAAGGACTCGATGATTATTTCCGCAAAACAAAAGCGAAACCATCGATCTACTGGTTACCATTGACTGAAGAACAGGTTTGAACAAAAAAAAAAGAGACAAACTTCGATTTGGTGAAACGAAAGAGTTTGTTTAGATCGTCGAACGAAATCGTCGACAAGAGCAACGCAAAGCTGAACGCGATGAAGAATATCGAAAACGAGAATTCGATGAAAATCAACGTCGAAATGATAAACGAAAGCGAAGTGTTTCGCCGTCGAGACGAGATGGAAAACGATATTAAAATCCTGCATGTAAATACAATCTAGTTTGCTCTATTTCGTTTCACTTAGCGAAAAGAAATCTGCCCCATGATGTTTGTGTATTGTATTTTCTTGTTTTTTTCTTAATTAAGAAAATAAAAATGAAAACAAAAACGCTGCGAGAAAGCACCAAGAATATTTCATTTCTCACGTAAAATTATCATCAAAACTGAATTGAATCAGTGTTTTGTTTTTCGAAGTCAAAAATTAATGATTTATGAGAAATCGCTCGATGTTCGTTGGATTTCATTAGCAGACAAAGAAAAACAAGCGTATAATCAATGAGTCTCAAAGGTAAATCGAAGTCACTTCGAGTTCCTTTTTCTCTTGGCTTGATTTATTATCCAAAGGAAAGAAAAACTCTTTCGCCTCGGGTACATTAAAAAGCATCATTAGTCGTGATAATAATCGGGGGTTTTCTTTTCAATTAGTATTATTAAAAACTAACAAACAAAATATTTGACTGTTAACAAGATCTTATGCCATGTCGATCATCATTTGTAAGAAACACGTCAACAGCAGACAGTCAGTCTTAAGTAGTATTGATGATGTTATAATTATCCGGTAATAGACATTGTAGAATCGACGTTAGTATTTGTAAATCTTTGTTTTTATAGAACGTGTAACTCGTTTATTAAACGAAGCCAATCAAAGAAACTAAACTCAAGTTTTGAAAAGTCATTGAATTACTTCCGGTAGTCTTCATTTTTCTATCAATTCCGCATAAGAAAATTTCCATATTATTATCATCACAAACAGATCATATTTACGTTTTACAAATAATCTTGCGAATCATTGCATTGAATTAGAAGATTTTTATTTTACATTGAAAAAAAAAGCCAAACATTTATTTATTCTATCTCGGAATCAATGAGATGGATTCTTTTTTCTCATGTCGAATCATTCGAACATTATTCGTTTTATTCGAAGTCGATTTCGTTCGTTCACGAAGTGCTCGTTGGCAGAATTCCGGCAGATGCGGAATTAAGATTTGAAACCATTCGCACAGAATACGTCGATAGGGCGGAGAAGTTATTCCTGCAAAAGAAAATTTTCATCAACAAACAATCAATCAAATTGACAAGAAAATTTACCATAGAAAATAAAGTTCAATGTATGATTACAATATTGCATAAAATAGATCATGGCTTTCATTTTCGGATGGCTGAATTCGGTATTCGGAATTCGAAAGTAGATCGTCGTGACGAAAACAACGGGACTGACGAGAATAAAATAGAGAAGATTCAATGTGAATAGAAGATAGAATAAACTTTTGGCTTTATTCGGTGTATTATTAATCGGATTGTTCGTTGCTGAACGACGCGAACGAAAAACACGTCGTTGTTGATAATAAACACGATAGACGATAAAAAATGTGCCAATACACATGACAGTAAATGGAATTAGAGCATAGAGACAAACATCGACCCATTCCCAAATCTAAATGAAAATTTTTTTTGTTTGGTTTTTGAATTCAATTGAAATTTGAGTTCGCTTACATGATTCCAAAAGTATTCATATCGACCGTCTCGTAATGCTGCACATTTAATCGGATGTGATTTGGATTTAATTGGAATAATATTCGTCGTTGAAATCGAGAGATCTCGTTTGATTTGTGAACATAAGACATTTTCATCACAGTTTGACGTCAACGTTTGCAAACGATTCGGTGCGAATGTGATTTGTTCGTGTTGATATGTATGTAAATGTAAAAAGATCAATTCGTGACAGTTAAATAAAAATAATAATAATAAAATCACCGCAACGACATAATTAGCTGAATGTGGCGTGCAGAATTTTCGTGCAAACTTGATATAATTCGTTGCTATCGCTCGATCAACGGATATAAACGAAAGAATCCACGATGACGAATGTTGAGACCAATAGGTTATGAATGTATGCAAACGACAGGAGATGACATGCAGATTTCGAATAGAAAACGTGCCACGTGATTCCACGACGAGAAATAAATCGAGAAGACCCGAATAGAGAACGAGTAGATCCATCAGTGATAGAATAGCGAGATAACGAAATGTCGATGATTTTCGTAGAACTCCATGTGAAAAGATGATGAACGAGAGGATATTTCCGAATGTACCGACAATGAGAAGAAATATTGAACCATATCGAACGATATCTGGATCGAAGCCCAAAACACCTTTCGAAGAAAATTTCGTTTCGTTACTCATTTGATCATCTGAAAAAGAAAATTCGTCGATGAACTCGAGTCGTATTTACAAACGTCAGATTTGATTATACGCCGAATGATCACTCGTCTTTTACTCAAACTAGTCGATTTCTCGACCAAAAACTAATCGTTTTTTTATTCTATTATCAGTAAACGATAGGAGAAGGAAGAAGAAGCAGAAGAAGAAGAAGAAAAAAACTATATCCTATGTATTCTTTCTTTTATATAAAAACAAGATTTTATCTTTTGCGAACTTACATTTTCTTTTTTGTTTCACAAAAGTACTAGAAATCTAAAAGAAAAAGCAGAAGCTAAATCAAGACAACTGTTGTCGATCAAGACGAGAACTAAAAGAGACGGAGACACATACTCAATTGAGATTTATAAATAATGGCCAGTTTTAAATATGCATATTTCTTATTCAACAAAAACCAGACTGGAAAAAAACAGAAATCTATTTGCTCGATTATTTAGATTATAGAGTAAACTACTCTGTCCTAGTGATCTTATTTTGACAGATTTGATTGATCTCATCTTACATCTCTCTCTCTCTTATTTTTGTTCTTTCAGTTCTTCGATTATTTCCCGAGTGACCTTTTTACTTGATTCTCGTTGCGAATCATTTAAAAAAACTGAATTATATTCAGTTATTTATTTATTCATTCCGAGATAATCATAAAGAAATAATCAGATGAATATGGAGGAATGAAAAATCTTTTTTTTTCTCCCTCTACGAAGTACTTTTAATAAAGAACAATCAGATTTGCATATCAAATTCTTCAATAAATATGAAAATTAAGTTAATATGATATGATTGATCGAGTTTAAGTTAATTTACTGTTCATAGAAAAAAGAAAAACAAAATGTCGAACGAAAGGAAAAACACGCTTTTTCCTTTTGACAACAAACATAAACTCAATTGAAATTATACTCACATTTTTGTTCCTTTTAATAACAAGGTCGTACTCAAGTTTGCATCATTTGTTCATATTTCTTTGGAGTTAATCAAATTAGATTATATTCACATAGCCAAACACTCGATCACTATATCCTGTTGAATGAGACAAGAAATGAAAAGAAAGGAAAAACGAGAGAATACAAAGAGAATTTTTTCTTTGGAAACGTAGTTCTACGAAGATTTCTTTTTCTTTCCTTTCTCTCTCTCTCTCTCTCTCTCGACTAGCATCATAGATTCAGTAGTACTTACGAGCACAAACGGAAGCAATTGTTGAAGACAGAAACACATAGATAATTCTACGAGATGAATAAGAAGATTAATTTTCGAATACGCGAGGTATTCATCGTCACATTCTCACTAACAAAAGAAAATGAGTGCACAATGGAGGAAACATATCTTCGAGATCACATGCATACAATGGAAAACTCATACCCGAACAAAACTCAGTTAAGCTCGGCACGATAACAAATAAATACATGTTGAGATTTCTTTTTCTTCGAGCATCGGTTTTTATGCCATCAAAAAAAGAAGAAGGAAGACGAAGACGAGTAAATGATTGATATGTGCGCGTATTCGTCGACGTTTTTCCTTCAACTGTTGCTAACTTGATTTGTAAAATAGAACTCCCTAAAGCAATTAGCCTTCATATTATTATGTTCTTCTAGTTAACGATAAACTATAAATGTCAATTGTGCGAATAAACACAAGTCGTTATCAAACAGCATTACACAGTATGTTAAATACTTTTCTCTTCTTACTCAATTCGTGTCTATATCAAAAAATCAAATGGCCTTTTACGATCTATTCTTTTTAATATGCTTTGACCTTATTACAACACAGAACTAGTTGTCTCTAGTTCGCTGCTATAGTTATATTAATGTATTAATTTAGCTAATGCATAGAAAGTACGAATGAGAGAGAGCTTTTTTTCATTATTATTATTGTTATAATCACTTTCATACATCAATGACATTCTATTGAGAATGAATTGAATCATTAATATTTTGTTTGCTTTATTCGAGAGTAAAAACAAGAAAGAAAGAAAATCGTGATATTGTAAATATCTTGTTAATCTCTTTCTCGAGAGATAATGATAGAGCGAGACAGTTCGTTGTTGTTCTTCGGTGCACTTGATACTATTTCAACAGAGATAATAAGAAAATATGTTCTTCGAGGGCTTTTCATTCTTTTCCTGTTTAGAAAAAAAAGTGTATTTTTGAGAGACAGACAGAAACAAACAAACAAACAAACAAAAGACTGAAATACCAGAAAATATGACTATTCTAAAAGCCAAAAATAAAAGAGATTCGAAGTATCTGGAAATGACAGTCTATGTGCCAACAAATGACGATGGATTCGAGTACAATGGTTGTCCTAATCGGGATCCGATCGATTGCGTTTTCGAAAATACAAAACTTTGATGAAGAACATTGTTCTCATCGTAAACACTCGATTCGTCGACTAAATCGAGACCTGAACGTAGAAGAATTTCTAAGATTTCGATAATTGTCATGCTTGGCAATTGAATTCGACCGTAACGTTTGCCTTCAAGATTCGGCATCGAATATTCACTTGCCGATGACGTAACCGTTGACGATCGGCCAATTGAATTGAGTTTCTTTCGTCTTGGTGGACTGTCATTGAATTGCGGTGGCGACGATGAATTCGACGATAACGATGTTTGCCGAAGTGTTGATATCATGGCTGGCATACTTGTATCAGCGTCATGACTTAATTCATCTTCTTCGAATGTTGTCGAAAAACTGTTCTTATTCGATCCGGTTGCTTCTTCGTGAATCGAAATATTCGATGTATATCGTTCGAATATACTGCATAGAAAATGTAATTCACCGAAAATGACAATTTTCGAATCGATTGAGAGTAAAGAATTGGAACTGTCTTCACGTTTGAGATAGATTGTATCGGTATATCGATATTGAACTTGTGCTCGGCCTGTTTCGCCGATAGCTGTTAGTGTCCGTCGTCGAACGTTTAAAACCGATTCGAGATCGATATTTCCGACGTTGGATGGAGGCGACGACATGTTAATTAATTAGATCTAAAATATTCAAGAAAAAAAAACAGTAAAAACTGAAAAAAAAGCCAAACCAACTACAGATTTCTAAAAGCTAAATTCAAGTTTCATTTTTATTATTTTCAGTTTATGATTTCTCTTTCAATCGTATCGAATCAATGCGTTTTCGTATCGATAATTGGCAACGGACGATTGCCATCATTTGAATCTTTATTCCGTAATAAAACGAATTCTTGTAATTTGACTGTTGAATTGAAATTTGTTGAATTAGCCACAATAGAAAAGTAATGTTTATGCAAGATTTCCAGAACTTCAATCAACGACATTGTTGGCAATTCAACAGTTGTATAAATTTTGCCTGATAAACGATCATGATTCTTAATAATTTCCGGATCATCATGATGAATTTTAATATGAGATGTATATTTTTGAAAGATATCAGTTAGAACATGATAATCACCTGAACAAACTCAAGATAGAAGAGAAAACAAATCGAAAGTAGAAACAAACAAACCATGAAATATACAACGGCCATCTTCTTTGAGTAAATCATTGGATTTTTCGACTTTTAAAATAATAACATCAGTATAACGATAGGAATCTTGAGAGACTTGCGGTGTCGTTACGGATAAACGACGTCGACGAACTTGAAGAACCGATTCAAGATCGATTTCTGTTGTCGACATTTTCCGCCCTGATTGCTGATTATGATCCATTGATAACGACTAAAACAAACGTCAATAAATGTATTTATCGAGCGAGTTTCGTTTACCAATGAACGTAATTTCGAGAGCGAATCTCGTCGTTCATCAGCCGGATTTAATTCCGCTGAATTTTTTCGATTAGTTTCTCCTTGTTCGGACATATTGTTTCAATCGATTCTCGATCTATTGGCTTTTTATATTTCTCAAATGTAATCTATTCTTTTTTTTATGATCTGATCTTTTTCGAGGATCGTAAATAGAAGAGAAAGAGAGAGAGAGAACGAAAATGAAAACGCGAAATATGATTCTGTTCTCTTTTTTTTTCCATTTTATTTTTACCTGTTGGATTAAATACTTGTAATCTTTATCGAGAGGAACAAAAAAATGATATACACCTCGTCAAAAAAGTTAATAACAATATTTGCACGTCGTTTGCTATCGGTTTTGAGTTGCAGCCTATCTTCTTTCTCTCGTTTTTTTTTTCAAATATAAGCTATCGATGCGAAAAAGATAAAGCAAAAGAAAAGAATGCACTCCCTATCATTACGAACAGCCAATATGCGAAGTATATATATGAAATTCGCGATTTTTCGCCTTTTTTTTTTATCGCATATCTCGACTTGTTCGTTCTTTGCATTTCGTTTTTCGTATGCAGACGAAAGATTATTGAAAACGAAGAAAAAACACACGCGAATTAAACAAGTCGACCGAAGTGAATTTACCTTTTTTTTGAAAAATTGCGACATAATTGAGAGTTTCTCTTTGCGGTTAATTAATTTCCGAATTCAGTTGGATAAACAATAGTTTTTTTTCTTTTTAGTTTTTCTCGCTTTGCTTCTTCGAACTGAATCGAATGGTAATATGCTCCTTTTCTTTTCGTTTATTTTACGTTTTCAAGTAAAAAGAAAGGGAGAAAAAGAAACGAACGAAATGAGGACAGTAGCAGCAAAAATATATATATACACTCAATAACGATCAGATGCATGCATTCTTGCAACTATGCAAATCAAATACGAAATACGAAAGACGTGCTCCTTGTTGCACATGTTAACAAGTCATTTATATGAATAATTTTACTTTTATTAAACAAACAACACACGGAGAGAGAGAAAGAAAGAAAAAAAGAGAACGACAACAACTGTCTTTGGATTTATTTCACCTTGACAATAATGAGAAATCGGAATCAAACTTTGTAAACGATTCATAAATGCAAAATCATCATATAATTCTATTCAACGACTCATCCATAATTTTTCGATCGTAACCATTGACGACGTGCCTCTATATAAATAAAATGTAGATTTGATTTGTTTATTCGATGATGCTCCTCCTTCCTATCTCTATCATTGATAGGTATTACTTGTCGATAGTGACTCACCTGGTAATAAAAACACGAAACGAAATGAAAATGTCATTATACTTGATCAACAAAATATTCTTTAGGATGTAACAAGTTACTAAAATCATAAAGAATAAAGTTAATTACCTTTTAAAATCAAGCAGCAATCGTTTCACATTATGTCCAAATCAAAACCCTCTGTCGATGTAATGAAAAAACATAACGATACTTTGTTTTCAAAATAAACAACTGTCGTCGTGCTTTGCTTGTTGTTTTTTTTACAGTTGTCAGTGTCGAGTTTATCGATCAGTTCAACTGCAGTGCAAAAACATGGTATTCTCGGAACATCACCGAATGATGTTAAATCGAAATTGAAAAATTTCTTTCATCGACCCAGTGATCATTCTCACGGTCAACCGAAGAATTGCGTCTCACAAGTCGTTGCAGCGAAACGAGTTGCACGACCGCCGGTTCATTTTATTATGGTTTGAAGAAAAAAGCGAAACATTTTTTTCATTTGAGAACATCAATTGAGTCCTTTTGTTTTTTCTTTCCCGAAATTAGAAACGCCAACAATCGAGAAAAATCGCGATTGAAATGATCAATCGTTTGAGTTCGAAAGATGATTCAACTTCAATATCAACCAATTCGCCTACGTTATCAAGCGACCGGTCAACATCGTCGATCACTTATTCGTTCGAACAAGAAGCGGATAGCCTTGCTCAATATGCTGAACGAGTAGTTTTTTTTCGTGTAAAAACAAAAAAACGAGCATTTTGAATCGATTGTTTGCTTTTTCAGCTGGACGAAGCGTTGACTTTATTGAGAAATTTAAAACGTGATGAATACGAAAGTCCAATTACATTGAAAATACTTCGTTTTCTTGAAAATCTTATTCATCAACCGAAAGAATGGATATCAGGAGCAAAATTAAAACTCTCCGAAATGAAATTTCCAGGTTCGAAAAATTCAGTTTTTCAATAGGCAATTTTTCATCTTGATTGTCTTAGAAATGGCAATGACATTGATGAATAGTTACAAAGAAAAAGGTTATCTCGTCGGACGAACTGTCTTCGTTCATAGTATTCTACTTTACAATTCGATGAGTAATTTTACTGATCATGAATTTGACAAAGAAGGTTCGATTCGAAAGGTTTGTCGCTGAAAACAAACGAAACACGTCAAATACTTCTTCGATTTGAATTTCTCTAGCAATCAGCTGATGCTGGTTTCATTGAATTTGCTTGTGAAATCTTGAAAGATCAATATTATCTTGAATCATTAAAAAAATGCTATAAAATTCAAAAACCTGAAGACACAATGGAAAATAACGATTTCAACAATTATCAAGTTCGATTATTGACTTTGCTGTACAAAATCAATTCTCTCAATTTGAATCTTTTATTTTCTAGAAAATCTTATACATCTGCGATTCAGCATTGACAATTCTCTATAATCTAGCCAATTTACCTGAACTCAAAATTCATTTTCGTGAATGCAATTCCATCACTGTAAATACACGCTAATTATCTCTTCCAAATCATGATTTGTTTCTCTTAGATCATTGCAGAATACACGAAACTACCTTCAAATACAATATCTATCGAGTTTCCTGATACAACAGAAAACGAGGAGTCATTGACTAGTTTAAAAGAATTACAAGATATCGCCAGTGCAATTCGTGTGACCTCGTGTTTGCTGTTGCCGTTGATTATGAACGAAGATGAAGATAATCTTCTCGCTGCGAATACTTCGGGTTTGAAACGATGAAATCAGAAGAATTCGAATTGTTTTCGTTTTGTTGTACGTAGAGGTTCTTCCGATTCTATCGGGAATGATTCAAATGTACGATCGAAATGATCAAAGATTTTATGGTTTTTCGTTTATTGAACTTGTCGATGGCCTATCGAAATTAATGGTTCGAGGTCGAACACATAAATTCATCGATAAAAATCTCGTTAATTTACTTTTGAAAATTCTCGAAAATTCTTCGCAAGATAATCCACTTCTCGAATGCGTTTCGAACGCAATTCTAAATGCTGCATTCGATGAACACGTGCAAAAATTCTTAGAAACCGATCGTGCAATTAAAATCATCGAAGATACCAAAGCCAAATCTGTCAGTCAATTAGTGCAAAAGAATTGCGACGCCATTCTTTGGACACTCAATCGAATACCTCATAAAAACTCAGCATCACTGAATAAATCTACGAAATTACAAGGACATATTATGATTTCATACAATCGATCGGTAACAGCCATGTGCTTGAAAATACGCGATCGACTCAAAGTAAAAGATCGTTGTGTTTCGTGAAGCGTTTGAGCGTTTTTCGTTTGATAAATTAGACATTGGGATACGGTGTTTGGCTTGATGTGGATAATATTAACGGTGGAGTTTTAGAATCCATGGCGCAAGCTGTTGAAAATTCATCGATTGTTCTCATTTGCATGAACGAACAATACAAACAAAGTTATTACTGTCGACTTGGTTCGTTCGTTTTCTTTTCTGTATCTATATACAAGAATTTCTTTTTTTGCTCTTGTTCTTTTTTGCAGAAGCAGGTATGAACTTGTGTATTTGAATTCAATCTTTCGATAGTTTGATTTTCAATGAAAAGAATATGCAACTGAATTGAGAAAACCATGCATTCCATGTTTAATGCAACCACGGTTTCGACCTTACGGCTGGGTGAGTATTTGTTTGAATTTTTCATTGATTGATTCGTTTGTTTGTTAGCTTGGAATTATCAAAGGAGCAAAGATTCATGTTGATTTTGCGACATTATCGTACGTGATGATTGTTTTGCTTTTGTCGAAATGCAAATCGGAGAAAACTTTTGATTTAGTTTCGACGAAGCATTTGCACTTTTAATTCGCGAAATTGAAACAATCAGAAGCGATCAAATGGCCAAATCAGATACGAAAGCAACGCTTTCATCTTTTTCTCATTTGCCCACTGCAGCTTTTAACTCATCAGACGCAGCTAAAAATCAGAGTTTGTATTCGATCTCGATTTTAGAAAAAAAAACTATTTTGCAATTTTTAATAAAAAATAGAACATAATTCCGAAGGAAACCAGCAACCAGGTCCAGAACCAGTTGAAAATTGGGATACGACTGCAGTCAAACGATGGTTAGAACGTTCAGATCTATCACAGTGTGTTTTTATTTTGATATTTTTTAATGAGTAAATTGATTCGTGATTTAGATTAGCGGAGATTTTAACTGATGTCGACGGAAAAGCACTTGCTAGTTTACGTAGAATGAAACAATTGTCAGCTGATGCATATTATCGAATGATCGACAGATATTTTGATCGAATTGAACCGGCAGCTATGAGTAATTTACTCAAATTTGATCACGAACTCGAACAACTCTTTTGATAAAAAAAACAACAAATTCGAACTTCCTTTGCACTCTCTGTCTTTCTTCTTATTCACTTTCTTTATTATAATAAATCTGTTTATTTACAACGAATAAAATAAATTACCAATTGCAAATCGTTTTCTATGTACGTATGAATAAGTTCATTCAATGTACATCGTTTAGCGACATCATTCTTACCTATACATTTGAAATTAAGATCATTTACTAGCCAATCGGTAGTTACATATGTCAATTTCATTCTGTGACCGGTGAGAATTACTCATCTTTTTTATGAAAGGTGAAATCAGTTCCGCCTCTCCTTCTCTTTCGATTTTTTATTATGTTTTTTTTTCGTATTTAAACGACGGTATACCAGTAAGATACCATCTCCAACTTGTGATATTGTTATGAGAAGTGTACTCGTTTCGTTTTTTTCCTCTCTCTTGCCATTCGATAAGAACAAATGAGCCGGTAGATAAGTTTTTATTGTTATTATTATTAGTTCAAACTGGATGTTTATCCTGGTTTCGAGATTATTCTATTTTCTGTCTGTTTTTGTTTGACATTTACAGTTAAACGAGTCGATGGATACAGACGTAATTAGTTTTCTCTTATTGATTTGCTAAACAGCCGTAATACAGAAATATTTTCTTTCAATCGGATCCGTACGAATTTGTGTGTGTGTGTGTTTTTTTTTCTTTCTTTCTTGGAAAAGGAAACAGTTTCAGTTTGACAATCGATTATTTATCTTTGACGAAGATCGAAAGATTTGATCTAATCAAAAAAAACACCTTTGTTTCTTTTTCTTCTCCACCATTTTACCTTGACGAATTGGACCAATCGAACGTTCGGTCGTCTAACTGTATGAAAGGACAAAAAGAACGGAGAGCATAGCGAGCAAGAAAAAGAAGAAAAAAAAGAACACATATGTTAAACGACATGACATTACTGTTCTAGCCACCATACTGAACTCAGAGTGAATAAAATTCTATTTGTCGGTAGTTCATCATTTGAATTTCAACAAAAAAAAAACAAACTGTAATTCCTTTCAGATGTTCGAATAGCCATTTTTTTGTTTTGTTCGATTCAAACGATGGCCTTATTGAATATCGTGTATATACTTGTCTTCTTCTTTCTTTCGAATGTATATTCAATTCCAATGCCACCATCGATTATTACTGAGCCCGATCCCGAAGTTATCTTCGATCCTCGTGTTAACATCGAACTTCCATGTTTAGCCAAAGGCAGTCCAACACCTGTTTACAAATGGACAAAAGACGGTCGTTTCTACGAGCCAAGTGCTCAGAATAATCGAGTTGCAATGGGCAGTGATTCAGGTACGTTAATCTTTACACAAGCTCAAACAATCGATCAAGGATGGTATCAATGCAATGCAACAAATATGTGGGGAACGGCTGTGACGAGAAAAGTTCGTGTTCGTCTTGCTGAACTCGGTGCTTTTCCGATTTACGATAAACCACAAATAATTCAAGTTCGTCGAGGTGATTCATTGAAAATCCCTTGTAAACCACCGACAGGCGTGCCCGATCCTGAGACTTATTGGACTGATAATACGAACACGGGCGATCAGTTTGGTTTTCTCGTTTCGAATCCTCGTATTCAACAAGATTACTACGGTAATCTGTATTTTCTCAATGTCAAAGATGAAGACGAACAAAAACAATTCATTTGCAATGTTTTTTCTCGAAAATTGAATGTTATTCGTCGTGGTGCTCTAACACAAATTCAAGTGATCAAATCCGATCCAAACAATCGTCGGCCAATGAAATTATGGACGTCCGAAGCGAACAAAGTGTTTCTCAAAGGTTATAAACTTTCATTGAAATGTATTTTCGGTGGTCTACCGACTCCAGGTGTTATCTGGAGAAAAATCAACGGAACAATTCCCGAACGACGTTCGACCGTAACAATGGAAAAACAAGAATTAGTTATCAGCGATCTTCAATACGAAGATGCCGGTCTCTACGAATGTCGAGGTCACAATGAGCTCGGCAACGATTTGTTTAGTATTAATGTTCGTATCGAAGCAGCACCGTATTGGGTTGTTAAACCGAAAGATGTTCATGTAACCGAAGGCGAAACCGTTGATTTTATTTGTGATGCCGAATCGAAACCGCCGCCGAACAACGTTCAATGGTTTATCAATGGTGTTCCATTGCAAGATCCGAGCGTTCGACGTAATCGAAATCGACGTGTCGTCAAAAACCGAATGATTATACAAAATGTCACGAAATTGGACACAGCCGTTTATCAATGCAACGTTACAAACATCCACGGTTACGTCTTCAGCAATTTCTTTGTCAATGTTATTTCTGAAAAACCTGAAATTCAGCGTGGTCCCGATGTTCTCTACCGAGCTGTCGAAGGACAAAACATTGTCCTACCTTGCGAAGCATTCGGCGCACCGATGCCGAAAGTCTATTGGAGTAAACGTGATCAAGTTATCACAGGCGGCAGGTATTCAATATTAGAAGACGGCAGTCTCATGATTCGCGAGGCATCTGCATCGGACAGCGGTGTTTATGTTTGCAATGCAACGAATAAATTCGGATATGACACTCGTAGTGGAACGTTGAATGTCAAACGAAAAACTCGAATACAAACACGACCGGGAAATCAAGAAGTACGTCGAGGTTATTACGCTATTTTTCGTTGTACAGCCGTCGCTGATACATCGTTAACCTACGACATCGATTGGTACAAAGACGGTCGATTACTTGCTTATACCGGTCGATTTATCAAAGATATAGCCGATCAAAATACATTGAAAATAGTCGATGTACAATTCGATGATGGTGGTTCGTACGTTTGTCGTGCAAGTACAGAATTAGATTATGATGATGCCAGTGCGACATTAGTTGTCCAAGATCGACCCAATCGACCACGTATAACAAAAGTCAATTGCAGTGGTTCGACTCAAAATGTCTACGGACAACCGTTTGCCATTGTTCAATGGGAAGCAACAGGCGATAACAATGCTCGAATACTTTACTACGAATTGCAATACAATACATCGTTTCAACAAAATGATTGGATATCTGTGCCTGTCGAACAACGTCGAGAATCGTACACGGAAATCAAATCTCAAGACGGTTCGATTAAATTAGAACCTCGAACGACAAGTAAAACATCGTCGAGCAAATCTTTCGATTGTTGATTTTCTGTTTTCAGTTTACCGAACGACACGTCTGCCATCGAATCAATACGATCTGCGAGTTGCTCTATCGTGTTGGGCCAATTACACATTTCGTGTGATTGCGTACAATCGTGTCGGTGCAAGTGACCCCAGTCCAATTTCTGAATTCATGTGCGCAACGACGACATGCCGACCGCGAACAAATCCTGTCGGTGTTCGAGCGTACACGACGCAGTTTTTTCCTTTACTAATCGAATGGGATAGTATGCCGCCGATAAAATGGAATGCGCCGAAATTTTGGTACGAAATCGGTTGGCGTCCGTTTGTAGTCGGAGCAAATCCCGAGCCGTTTATGACTCAACGTGTTTATCCACCGCAAAATCAATTTCCAATACCAAATCCAGTTTTGAATATGAGATATCAGTACTATGTCAAAGCGGTTAATCAACAGCCAGGAGGTTTGACATTGAGCCTTTGGATTTTTTTGTTTGACAAGAAAAGGAATTTTTTTTTGTAGAAATTAATGGAGCTGATGCAAATGAACCGCCGATATATTATATCGCGTTTTCAGGCGATTCGGGTAATTTGGAAAATGTGACTCTATCAACTTTGATCTATTCTCCTTCTTTTGATTCTTCTCCCTCTTCATTATCTTCATCCCTAAAAACTACGAAAGTCTCTCGAAAAACGACTTCAACTCGAACAATGTTATTACAACGTAAACGAAACCCTATCCGTCGTTGTAATCCCGAGAAATCAGTTTGTTAACCAATTCAATTCCCCTCTTTCTTCGCCTCAATAAAACTCTTCTCATTCAGAAATCATTTTCAATCCGCTCATTTGCATGTTTGTATGTATATTTTCTAGCCCCAACCTATATACCACGTAACTTCCAATTAATGCAAGCAATTGATGGTACAACCGTTCAATTTGCATGGGACCCACCTTTGAATGTCGATGAAGTGAATATTCGAGGTTATCTCAAAGCTTATCAGGTGATTTTTATATCGAATATCTTGTGTTGCATGAATGATGTGTGTGTGTGTAGATTGAAATGTTTCGATGGGATGATCCAGAGAGTTCGCTTCGTGTTGTTTCGGATATTTCGCCGAATCAAACATGGACAACTGTTTTCAATGCGCCACCAAATGGTGACGTTGCAGCGAGAATTCGAATTGAAACTGAACGATATCTTGGACCGACCAGTGATGTTGTATGTATTCATTCTTTTTCAGAGAGAGAGAGAGAGAGGGATTATTAAATTCTTCGGTCCTATTTTAGATTCGGTTTCAAACAAGAGAAGGTCGACCAGGTCCTGTGACGAATCTACGTGGTGTTCCGTTTGGTGGAAATGGAATTTATCTATTTTGGGAATTGCCTGATGAGCCCAATGGATTTATTCTCGGGTATCAAGTCGATTATAAAACAATCGAAAGGTAAATTGAAACGTAACTTTGAATAAATATCGAAAATCGGATTTAGTATCGTTGCTCAACCGGGTCTCGATCAACCATCGATCGTTCTTCTCGATCCGAATCACCGAAGTTATCTCATCGGCGGACTTAAACCGTTCACCAAATATCGTGTTCAAGTACGCGCAAGAAATATCGCCGGTCTCTCGACCAGTGGTGCTATGATTGAAATAACAACAAATCTCAGTCTTGGTAAAAGAAAAATATTCGAAAAATATTTTCGAATTCATCGTGTTTTTTTTCTTCTAAAGTTCCATCAAAACCGAGTTTTGTTGTGACGTATCGCGGAACAACGTTCTTCAATGTTTCATTTGATCCAACACGTATGCCGATACCTGGCAGTCTCTATCACGTTCAATACAAAGAGGATGAAAAAGGTTCGAAGAGAAAAATGAGACTTTTTTTGATGATTTGTTTTCGAAAATTTGTTAAGATGGTCAAGCCATTTATAAACGAACGTATGCTGTGTCAAATGATCGAACGATTATCGTCAGTCCATTGGTACCGGGTAAAACATATAAGACAGTATTGGTTGCAGGCGATGGTATACTTTCGGAAACGAAAAGTGATCCTCAGTATGTCACAACACTTGGCAAAGGTAAATTCGAAGCAGAAAATGTTTTTCAAAAAGAAAAACGAATTTGCATTTAGATCGTGGCCCAAGAATAACGAATTCTGCTTGGTTTATCGGTCTTATTATTTCTCTAATCATACTCTTCATTGTATTCTTCGTTGTTTGCGGACTAATGACAAAGAAAGGAGGCACATATATCGGTAAGATATTTTCATTTTAAAGTTCGAATTTTTTAAATTGAATTTTCGAATAATTAGCCCTGGATAAAGATGCGTTACATGGCGGTGATGACGATGGCAAATACTCGGATTTCAATCAAGGGTATGCCTTTCTTTTTTTTTAATTTCGTTTTTGAATGAGAAAATGTTTGATTTTAGTGATGCTTCGATGAAACATAGTCGCTCATCTTTACATGATTCAACAGGAGAATTCGATGAGGATAAACGACGTACTTATTTGGTTAAATATGCCGAAGGTGATGATTTTGGTTATGACGGACAAAATGATGAAGCTGATTTCTCAACTGCTGTATAGAATTCGTTTTGTTGTTTGTCATTTAATGAAATTCGTCCATTTGTAAATTAATCGTATTTTTTGTTCTCTCTCTCTCTCTCTCTTTCGTATTCTTACTCTGCATTAATGAATCTCGTTAAATACATTCATAGATATTATGCACAAGTGCAGGCTGAAATTTAGAATAGACATTTTTCTTTTGCCTTCTCTCGAAAATATCGGTTAGATAATTGAAATTTTTCGTTTGTAACGGGTATTTTACTGTATGACTCGTTTTTTTTTGCCGATTGATTGACTATCAATACTTTCTACATTTTTTTTTCATTTGATTTGTTATATAAACTTTCTTATTTCATGTAAACATTCCATTTATAAACAAATATATTTCGATTCAACTTTCTCAGTTCAGAAAGAAAAAAATTAAAAGCAAAATGTTTAATATTGAAACAGATAGCAGAGTTCCGCTCGAGATCTTTGGACAATTCAGATCATCAGACCAATCATCACTACCAACGCAATTTTTACAAACAAATATTCCATTTGGATCAACTGTATCTTTAATCGCTTTCAATCGATTATAAATCTCCATAGTTCCGTAGAATTTCTGTTGCCATTCAGGTTCATTCGGATCCGCTTCGTTCATGTAGGAAGCAGATTGTGAACCACCAGCAATTGTTTGTAAAATTTTAACTCGTTCTGCAACACGTTTAACTATTTTTTGTTGTTCTTCATTCGATGTTCCATCACTCCAACTTTCCGTGTAAATCATATGAAGAAGAGCTGTTCTCCATGCCGGATTGACACTATTGTTTTGTTTACTCGTCGAAACTTCACCTCCAGCAACGAGATGTCCGATAAGTGTTGATGAAGAATAGTTATTTGCTTGAAGAAATGCTTGAGCAACGTCATTGGCTCGATTACGAACAATATCTTCGGGAATAAGACGAGAACTCATATGTAAATTTCCACCTGTTGGATTACTCCAAGAAAAAATTCCATTGTAAACATCAACGTATGATGGAAAAGGATGGGGACCGGCGTGTGTGATATTAAAATCTTGAAAATTTGATGTTAACTGATTTTTTAAAATCTCCGCCATATTCATATTTCCATTTGGCAGAAAGAATGCACCTTGAAAACCAGTATTACTCAGATAGAAATATGATGTCCAGCCTGCATCTGCAATCGTTGGTAATAATCGAACAAAATGGTGAATGAACTCATGATATCGAGAAGTACTGTTTGCAACGAAATCAAGATAGTAGCTAACAACACTTGGCGATGGATATGTTCGTAAAACAGCAGATAAAACTACACCAAATGTTCCACCACCACCACCTCGAAGTGCCCAAAATAAATCACGATTTCTACATGCATTCACCGTTTCACGACGACCATCAGCTAAGACTACATCATATTCAAGTACTTGATCAACAGCTAAACCTTTCCATCGAGTTAATGGACCATGGCCACCACCTTGTAAAAATCCACCAACTGAACCGACTGTTCCTGATGCTCCACCAATCGCTATCAAATTATATGTACCTAACCATTGAAAGACTTCACCCCATTGAACACCTGCTTCTAATCGAATAGCATTCGAAACTATTTCACCATCGCAAGTCGTGAATTCGCTCATCAGAGCTTTGTTTTTCATATGATGTAACCAGAGAAGAAGCGATCCATATGCTGTTGATCGTCCTGCAAAATCATGACCTGTGTTTTTGATCACTAAACGAAGATTATGCGTATTGACAAATTCTAAAGTTGTTTGAACATGTTCTGGCAATGTTGCTTTAACACCTAAAATCGGTACAGATCCTTGATTACATGTCGAACTGTAATAATAGATCGAACAAGAACTATTTTCCCAATTTGAACATTGCATTGCACCTGGCTGATCATCACGCCAGAAAGGATCGTGCCATTGTACGGGTGTAATTGTACAGGAATTAAAACTTGACGGATTAAGATTACAAGGAGCAGCTGATGGTTTGGGTGAAATAAGTCTGCCATCAATCGATTCATTAAATTTTTGCCAGAGAGTAGAACTTGGCCAACATTGTGCGTTGTCAGATAGACATCGACAACGTCGTGCTAAAATATAAGGAATGTACTGAATTTCAAAAGAATCCGATGTACGTATACCTGAAAATGTAGGTTCTACACAAAATACAACTAAAAATATTGTCGATAGTATACAGAATTTCATTGTATGTAGATCATATAAAATATTTCTTTGCGCTTTCTTTTTATGTGTTATTTTTAGGTCGTATTGATTCACCGTGATATTGACAGAAGGTAATATGATATTTGCTGAATCAGCCAATAAGATTTGTTTTTTTCGTACTTCGCATTACGAATCTATTATTTCAACTATATAAGATTAAGCTTGAGAACTAATACCGCATTGTACATATTTACTAAGCTAAAGATAAATACAAATATAAAATACGCTGATACGCAAATCTGATATCGAACATCTTAATTTAATACGATTTGTATATTTAAAAAAAGAACAACAACAACAATGGAAATTGCTCTACATTTTCGGACAGTTAAGATCTGCCGACCATTCTTCACTGCTGACACAGTTTTTACAAACAAATATTCCATTCGGATCAACAGTATCTTTAATCGATTTCAATCGATTATAATTCTCCATAGTTCCATAGAATTTCTGTTGCCATTCAGGTTCATTCGGATCAGCTTCATTCATATAAGAAGCAGATTGTGAACCGCCGGCAACACTTTGAAGAATATCAACTTGTTGAGCAATATGTTTCGCTATTTTTTGTTGTTCTTCACTCGATGTTCCATCATCCCAACCTTGCGAATACACAACATGCAGAAGAGCTGTTCTCCATGCTGGATTAGCACTAGTATTTTGCGTTTTATTTGCAACTTGACCACCAGCAACTAGATGTCCGATGAGAACAGAATCATTGTCACCTCTTGCTTGAAAAAATGCATCAGCTACAGCATTTGGTTGCGTACGAATGATTTCTTCGGGTATCAAACGAGAACCAAGAAGAACATTGCCACCAGTTGGATTCGATGGCTCAAAAACTTTAGCATATAGAGCGTAGAATGATGGAAGAGGAAATACAGGAGATCGACTGAAATTTAAATCACTAAAATTATTAAATAATTGATTCATTGTTGAATTGGCAATATTAATATCTCCGTTTGGTATGAAGAAAAAAGACAAAATTCTATTGGCAGTATAATAAAAGTATCCACTCCATCCAACATCGGCTAACATTGGTAATAATTGAGTAAAATGACGAATGAAACTTATATAACGTGTATCGTTCGGTGCATTAGCCATTTGAAATGCAGCAACTATCGATGGTGATGGATATGTTCTTAAAATAGCCGATAAAACTACACCAAACGTCCCACCACCACCACCTCGAAGTGCCCAAAATAAATCACGATTTCTACATGCATTCACCGTTTCACGACGACCATCAGCTAGGACTACATCATATTCAAGTACTTGATCAACAGCTAAACCTTTCCATCGACCTAATGGACTATGACCACCGCCTTGTAAAAATCCGCCAACTGAACCGACTGTACCTGATGCTCCACCAATTGCTGTCAAATTATAGTCGTTTAGCCACTGATAAACTTCGCCCCATTGAACACCTGCTTCCAATCGAATAGCATTCGAAATTGTTTCACCGTCACAAGTTGTGAATTCGTTCATAAGAACTTTGTTTTTCATATGATGTAACCAGAGAAGAAGCGACCCATAGGCCGTCGAACGACCTGCATAGTCATGGCCTGTATTCTTGATAACTAAACGAAGGTTATGAGTATTGACGAATTGAAGAGTTTTTTCGACGTGTTCAGATAACGTTGCATTCACAGCTAGAATCGGTACAGATCCTTGATTGCATGTCGAACTGTAATAGTAAATCGAACAAGAACTATTTTCCCAATTAGGATTCTGCATTGCACCGGATTGATCACCACGCCAGAAAGAATCATGCCATCGTTGAGTGGCAACAGTACATGCATTTACATTTAGCGGATGTGAATTACATGGTTCAGCGGATGGTTTGGGTGAAATAAGTCTGCCATCAATCGATTCATTAAATTTTTGCCAGAGAGTCGAGTTTGGCCAACATTGTGGATTGTCAGATAAGCATCGACAACGTCGTTCTACATTATGAAAACAATTAGTTGAAAGAAGTGCGTAACGTAAGATTGAAATCTACCTGAAAATACAGATTGTTGACCGAAAGTAATGGTAAAAAGGAGAACTATTGTATAAAATATTGTTCTAGTCATTATTAATTAGTATTAAGGTTATCTTATGAATCGGTTTCGTTTTCTTTTCTTATGAGTAATATTTATCTAAGATTTCAGTGAAGAGTTTGAGATAAGTTTGAGATAATGACGCAGATTTATTTAAAATTAAATTATACTGAAGTTTACAAATCATTCCCAAAAGTGAAAGCTATTCAATTATATTTATTAAAGAAGATATAATCACCAGTTATAAGAACTGTACATGATGTATGCAAATGAACGAAGAACGGAAGTAGAATGTGGCGCCCCTATGAAATGTGCCAATAGAAATATCTTACAAAATATTGGATTTCTGTCTCTCCAATAATAACAAATCGAAGTTAAAACACACAGACACACATATCGTCATTTGTTTTGTTCGAGAGTATTCATTTATTCTGATTATGACTCAATTGTAATTTCCTTGCGTAACATTTTCTTTCTAAATCATTTTATCTTCAGATTCAGTATCAATCTAATCTCCTAATTACGATCAATCATGGAATATATGAGTGACAATATCGAGCCAACAGCAGCCGGAAAAATGTATGAATCGATCGTATCGAACGATTTTTGTTTAATTTCAATTTTTGCTGTTTAGTCTATGTTGTCAATGCGGTGTCTTAATCGACCCAAATGCATTGAACATGTGTCATGGATGTATGCAAACACAAATCGATATAACTGAACAAATACCTAAACAAGGCCAATTACAAATGTGTAATAAATGTATTCGATATCTTCAACCACCGAATACATGGATCAGTGCACAATTAGAATCCCGAGAATTGCTAACTGTTTGTCTTAAACGTATCAAAGGATTAAATAAAGAAGTAGATCGAGCAAAGATTCTCTTTTCTCTCATTTATTCGCATTTGTTTTTGTAAGGTTCGATTAATTGACGCTGGTTTTATTTGGACTGAACCTCATTCGAAACGAATTAAAGTTAAATTAACCGTTCAAAAAGAAGTTGCTGCCGGTGCCATTCTTCAGCAAACATTCGTTGTTGAATTTACTATTTTCAATCAAATCTGTGACGATTGTCAACGAATCGAAGCGAAAGATTATTGGAAAGCACTTGTTCAAGTTCGACAACGAGTTCGTTTTCTTGGTTTTTTTTTGTTTGATTTTATCCGAACTGAATTTTTCTAAAGACTTCACATAAGAAAACATTTTTCTATCTCGAACAACTTCTACTCAAACATAACGCTCATGCTGATGCATCAAATATCAAACAAGTCAACGGTGGTTTAGATTTTTACTATGCTGAACAGAATAGCGCGAGAAAACTCGTTGATTTTCTCATGTGTGTTGTTCCTTGCAGGTAAATCGAGCACAAATCTCATGTTCGATCGTCAATCAAACGATTATTTAGATTCGAAACATCGAAACGTTTAATCTCGCATGATATTCATAGTAATATTTATAATTATAAATACACAACTGTTGTGGAAATCGTTCCTGTTTGTAAAGTATGTTGAAACAAGTTGAGATTTCGATGGTGAACTTGTGTTTTAGGATGATATTGTTTGTCTATCGAAAAAACAATCGAAACAATTGGGAAATATTGGACCAATGTGTATTTGCTCGCGTGTTACACAAAATGTTTATTTGATCGATCCTCGAACACTCAAAGGTAGTCAATCGAAACAAGCAAAATCAATGATTTGAATTCGAAATTTTAGTTGCACCAATCTCGGCAAATGATTATTGGAGATCGCCATTCACTGCTCTTTGTGATTCGAAACATCTTGTTGAATACATTGTTTGTGATGTGAATGTACTTGATGAAGATTCGAAACCACATGTCTACGGGCGAGAATCACAAAAAGTGAATTTCAAATCGTTTTCATAGGTTGATTTTTCTATTGTTTGTGTATTTTAGCATGCACTAGCCGAAGTTTTTGTTATGAAAGCATCTGAAATCGGTGTTGTTGATAAACAATATTCGACTATCAGTCATCTTGGTCATCTTTTACATCCTGGAGATACAGTCATGGGGTATGATGACGAAAATCGAATCATTTTCAAAAAGATATCTATCGTCGAAAGTTTAGATTCGATTTGCAGAACAGTAATGTCAGTGATTCAAGTTTAGATCAATACGATCTCGATAAATTAGCTGATGTGGTTCGTTGCTGTTTTGTTTTGTCTTATGAGAAAGAAATTTTCTTTTGTTAAGATTCTCGTGAAGAAAGTTTATGCAGATAAAAGTCTTCGTAATCGTCGACGTCAATGGAAATTAAAACATTTAGATGTCGAAGATGTTGCAAGTGTTAACAGTACAATCGAACGGTTAGTTCTTTCGATTTCGAGTTCAATGAATTTTATTTTCGAATTCGTTTTCAGAGATTATACCGAATTCTTGGAAGATCTCGAAGAAGATCCAGTGCTCAGACAAAATGTCAATGTTTACAAAGGTAAATCGATTTTGAGATGAATTGCAAATGGTTAATCTTCTTTGAACAGACGATCGAAAGATTCAACAAGCAGCTAATCAAATGGACGATGAGGACGCCGAAGATCTTCCTCAAATAGATCTCAATGAAATGCTTGCTGATATGACTGTTGAAGATTCGGATAAAATGGATGCTTAATAAAAAAAATCACATGAAAAGAATTTATTGAAATAAAAGAATAAAAACACACATCGTTGTTTGTTTGTTTGTTTCAGATATATAGATTTTTTTTTCGTTTTCTTCTTCCAATGACAACAAAACCTCAAGTCGATTTGTACATAGCCAATAATCTTGAAGAATTAAACAAACGTGTCGATGAAAATCCTTCGATTGAAAAGGCCAAACAAACAACAGTTGCGAATTTAAGCAAACTCATCGATGCAACTTGGACAGAAGCGAAGAAAGCCGAAGCTAATTGTGATGAGGAACGTGCTTATATTCTCTATATGAGAACATTCGCATGTTTTAATTTATTAGCCAAAGCTCGAGATGTTGCGAATAATAAGGTAAACATTTCGTTTTTGTTTTCGAATGAAATCATTGATTGAATAGGATACGGTGCAATATTATAAAAAAGGCACAGAGATTTGGTTCGAAAAAGCTGAATTATTGCAGAGAAGTTTGAAAGAAAGGTAGTTTTACATTTGAAAGTTGTTAATAAGCCATGAATTCAAATGTTTTTCTAGGTATGATCGTAGAAATGCAGTGAAATTAGAAGAGGAAAGAAAAATTCAAGCAGAAATCGATGAAGAAAATTCGTGTAAATTCGATTGTTCGAAATACCTGATAAATAAACTCGTGTTTTCTTTTTTTTAAATCTTCTAGTAAAAGGATCGATTTTACCAAAACAACTTTATAAATATTTAAATGATCAGAAAAAAAGTATTCTATTAATCGATATGCGTTCACAAGCAAATTATGCTCAATCACATTTGAAACAGTTCGAATGTATTCACATTCCTCCTGATCTTACCAATGGAAAAGGGTAAATTCATTGATCAAATTTGCCAAAAGAACGCGCGTTTGATTTAGATGGACATCGTGGGGTATTGAATCTGCTTTAACAGATTCGACGGCTGCAGCCAAATTCAAACAACGTGCAATTTATGATTATATTGTTTTATTCGACGAAGACAGTTATGAAAATAAGTTGAAACCTGGAAGTTGTTTATTAGGTTTAAAACAAGCGATATTCACAGTAGAAACTTGTTCCTTTGATGAAAAAAAAATGAACGTTTGATTTAGTATGATCGAGATGTGAAACTAAAACATGAACCATTGATCATTCAAGGCGGTTATGAAGATTGGATGATACCGTATCCGGGTTTTAGTACAGCTCCATTGTTGTCGAACAGCGCCAATGGGGATATTAAAACTTTTGGTTGGTGAAAATCGTTGATTTAGAAAAAATAAAAATGTCTTTTTTCTGTTTGATTTCAGAGGTTTCCTATCCGGACGATGTAATCAATGCTGAAGACGTGCCAATTGACGCAGCAACAGCTGTTCAACCAGAAGTAGTCGAAGTTCTTGTACCACCGGTTAGTCTTCCTCAAGTTGATCGAACAAGAAAACCAGCAACTAATCAAAAACCTGAATCACCAGTCATTGAAATCAAAGAATTTCCTGTCAAACCTGTAAGACGCTTCTCCTCTTCTAGCAAAAATAATTTGTATTTTTCAAAGCCTGAGCCTGAACAACCACAAATCCCTGATCGAACAACAAAACCAGTACCTCCACCAACTGAGTTCGTATTCAAACAACTCATCCTCAAGTATAAATCCATCCTTCATTTCAGACCGATTCCACCTGTTTCACAAGAAACTCCACCGATCCCATCTCGTCCAATTCAACTTCCAGAAGCGACGCCCAAACCAATACTTTCTAATGCAACAAAAAATGATCCTAATCAAGAGAATGTTGCGCCAAAAAGCTTAGTACCTGCTCGTGATACTCTGTCAATCTATCGTCCATTTAACCGTGTCACACCTATCGATACCCCGAACAATCAATATCAAAAAGGATTCGATGCCGTCACCGGCCGGTTAGTACAGAAAAAACTGAATTTCAAAAACAAAATCCACAAAAAAACTAATTGTCTTTTTTCTGCAGAAAGATTTTCTACGATCAGAAAAACCATCGAGTTGTTACAAATATTCCTGAAAATGAATTTCCTAAGCCAAGCATTCCTCCGGTTAATCGCGAGAGTAAACCTGTGCTAACCGAACAAGATCTCCGGCAAATTGCTCAGAATTACCAAGCCGTGCCCGGTCATTCTCAAGCAGGTCATCGAACAGGCTTGAAAAATCTCGGCAATTCATGTTACATGAATTCAATCATTCAATCGCTCAGTTTCATTCCGAAACTCGCCAATTACTTTCTATCGGGAGACTTTTCTAAAAGTATCAATCGACAAAATAAGTTCGGCTCAGGTGGAGCAGTTGTCAACGAATGGTTTAAACTAATGATCATGCTTTCGACTCGGCAATATTCGTACGTTGTTCCCTATCCATTTAAATACACAGTCGGCAAATTACAACAAGCCTATCTAGGAACACAACAGCAAGATGCACATGAATTCTTGATTTTTCTATTGGATGCTTTGCATGAGGATCTTAATCAAGTGAGAGAAAATCATTGGCATTGAGCTGAAAATAGTTGTTTTGTGTTTTTTAAATAGGCGAATCGACCTCGTGTTGAAGAGATTAAATCAGAAAACTATCCAAACGATAATTTACTAGCTGAAGCAACTAAAAAAGCCTTTCTCTCTCATAATCAATCGCGTATTATCGATCTTTTCTATGGTCTATTTAAATCCACGACAACTTGCCGTCAATGTGCGTACAAATCGATTCGTTTCGATCCATTCGCAGTGATTAGCGTGCCGATTCAACCCGTTCGACAAAGTTCATTATTCGAATCATTCGAATTATTTCGACAAGCCGAACAATTGCGAGGCGATGAACGTTACGAATGTTCGAAATGTCGACGTGTTACCGACAAAGATCGATGTATGAACATTTGGGAACTACCGAAAATATTCATTGTACATTTTAAACGGTAATTTGTCCTTGTTGAAGAAAAAAAAACAGCAAAAACGAAAGCATTTGTACATTTAGCTTTCGTCTTCATCAATCACGTTACATTAAAAATGAAACGTTAATTGAATATCCTCTAAACGATGTAAATTTCTCCCGTTGGTCGATTACTTCATCGAAAGAAACCTATTCTCTCGTTGCTGTTATAAATCACTATGGTTCAATGAACAGCGGTCATTATACATCGTTTTGTAACGATGGTAAACAATGGTACTATTGTGATGATCAATCAGTTCGTACGGCTGATCTACGTGAAATTAAGTCTAATGTGCATGCTTATCTTCTTTTCTATTCGTCATATCCACCTGAACAATTGCATTTGTCTTCGATTTTGAAATAAAAAAAAGCTATATTTTTTTAAAATATTTTTCGAGAGAATAGCGAATGATTTTCTTTTTTCGTCTTATCTTTTACTTTAGATCGAACAGATAATAACACATGGCAGCAGCAGCAGTCGAAGATATTCAAATTGTTCTTCCCAAAGAAGTAAATCGATCAACTAGAAAAAAACGAAAAATTGATGATTGAATCTTTTTTGCTTTAGGATGAAACTAAAACTATTGCTCAACAAAATTATGTTCTCGCTTCACAATACGAATCGTTGGATGGCGATGATTTGTATACGAAATATAAAGTGAGAGAATAGATTTGAAATTTGTCGAAATAAAAGAGTTCGTTCTTTAGAAACTTCAACGGCAATTAGAATTTCTAGAAGTTCAAGAAGAATATGTCAAAACTGAATTAAAGAATCTGAAAAAAGAAACGTTACATGCACAAGAAGAAATCAAACGTATTCAAAGTGTACCATTAGTGATCGGACAATTTCTTGAAGCTGTCGATCAAAATACAGGCATTGTCGGTTCGACTACAGGTAACAAACGTTCTTCAATCATTGACGATTCGTGTTCGAGCAAATCGATCTTTAGGTTCGAATTATTACGTTCGAATTTTATCGACAATCGATCGCGAACTTTTAAAAGCCGGTGCTAGTGTTGCATTACATAAACATTCCAATGCACTCGTAGATATTCTTCCACCGGAATCTGATAGCAGTATATCAATGTTACAAGCTGGTAATAAGTCATTTTTAAATTTCATATTCATTAGAAACATTCAAATGACTGTTAGATGAAAAACCCGATGTTGATTATGCGGATATCGGTGGATTAGATTTGCAAAAACAGGAAATTCGTGAAGCTGTTGAATTACCATTGACACATTTCGGTAATAAACTCGTCGAAATCTTCTTATCTAATATTTATATAATTATTTTAAAGAATTATATAAATTAATTGGTATCGATCCACCACGTGGTGTACTTATGTACGGACCACCAGGCTGTGGAAAAACGATGTTAGCCAAAGCTGTAGCTCGTCATACGACTGGTAAAAGACGATCTCAGCTCGATTGATATCGAATCTGTTTGTGCATTTTAGCTTCATTTATTCGTGTTGTTGGCTCAGAATTCGTTCAGAAATATTTAGGCGAAGGTCCACGAATGGTTCGAGATGTATTTCGTCTCGCTAAAGGTAAAACTCTTTCGAATTCATAATGAACAACAATAGCATTGTGAATTGATTAGAAAACTCTCCTGCTATTATTTTTATCGATGAAATCGATGCTATTGCAACTAAACGTTTCGATGCGCAAACTGGAGGTTTGATTTGATTGTTTTATTTTCTTTTTTTGAAAGTTTATTTTGTTTACTCATCAGCTGATCGTGAAGTCCAGCGTATTTTACTTGAATTACTCAATCAAATGGACGGATTCGATCAAAGTATCAATGTTAAAGTGATCATGGCAACAAATCGTGCCGATACTCTCGATCCTGCTCTTCTTCGTCCAGGTCGTTTAGATCGTAAAATCGAATTTCCATTACCTGATCGTCGACAAAAGCGTCTTGTCTTTTCGACTGTAACGAGTAAAATGAATTTAAGTGACGAAGTCGATTTAGAAGATTACGTTGCACGTCCTGATCGTATCTCTGGTGCCGATATCAATTCGATTTGTCAAGAAGTACGTTCAGATTTCGTTTTAAATCATTTAAAATCTCGTTTTTTCTTTAATTTAGGCTGGTATGCAAGCTGTTCGAGAGAACCGTTACGTTGTCTTAGCAAAAGATTTCGAAAAAGCTTATAAAAATGTCGTAAAGAAAAACGAACAAGATTTTGAATTTTATAAATAAAAAAAAACTGCTGAGAGAGAGAGAGAGTTGTTAATCCACTTGGATGTTATTATTATTTATTCGTGAAAATAAACGTTCATTGTTAAAGTGCGTATTTTAGATTTGCTTTTTGAAAAATGAAAATTCGAGGACAAATTTCATCGAATCGACCAAGTGTTTTACAACGAATTGGTAAACCAGCAACGAATGTTCATCAACGTTTAGGTGGCACGTCGAGTCCGTCGGCTGTTACCGATGCGAGACAATTGTTAAGTAGTCGAAATCAACCGACTTTTGATGCGAGACAATTATTGAGCCGACAAACATCGAAAACAAATAACGATGTTTTGATCGTACGTAGAGATGTCGAACAAGACGAGCCAAGATCAGCTATGAATCGAGTATGTGACGGTTAAACGAGAGATTCAAAATCGAATTTTGAGATTATTTAGATTGGCACAATGAAGTCCGATGTTTCGTTGAATAAAATGAAAAATCCTTTCATTTCAACGGAACCTGTATCTTTTAAAAAAGTAAATCTATTCTCGATTTCTTGTTTGATTGATAAAAACAAATTCGTTCAGACGATTTCAAATCCATCGGTCGAACGTCCAACGAAAACGTCTTCGGCATTATCCGATCAAAAATTTGTAATCAGTATTGCAAATGATCAATATCGAAAACGAGCACGATCACCTTCGTCATCGCCTCCGCCGACAATTCAGCGTCTCGACCGACCTTCGTCATCTCGATCGGCAACAAACCGAAGCTCCGTTGCTGAACCACCGAAAAAACAAGCAAATCTTTCGACAACTTCAAAGCCAGTTGTCAAACAATTTACAACCAGTTCAAAAGTATTTCAATTCGACTTTGCCATTGAATTCATTTTCGATTTTCTCATTCAGTTAAAAGCAAATCTCGATGCGTCAACGATCTTAATCACCAATCTTCAAACATCCGTCACTGAGGACGATGTTATGGTAAAATTGTTCATTTGATAATATGAATTCATTTTGTTATTCAACAGGAATTATTCGGTGAAGTCGGTGACATCAAAGAAATAAAAACGTTAAGTCGCGGTTGTGTTCAAGTGATTTATGCGAAACAAAAAGACGCCCAAGCTGCTGTAGAAAAATATCACAACGCTCTACTCGACGGACAATTGATGTACGTTAGTCTACAACAATCGTCAAGTTCAACAGCAAAATCTGACTCGGATAAATATTCAATCGATCCATCGTTTATTCGTCAAGCTTTATTTAATCCGTCGGCGAGTCAAAGTTCAGTTCAATTCCAAGTTAAACTCTAATTTGGATAATTTGCTTTCTGTTCTTTTTTTTGTTTACATTGTATCTTTCTTCTTCTTTGTCTTTGTCTCATTTTTCTTTATTCAAATAAAAGACACACGTACGTGTAGCAAGGAATTCAAGATATAAGACGAGATTTATTGATGAGAAAAGGAAGGTTAGATAAAAATCAAATAGAAAGAGAGTTAATTGATATTCGAATAAGATGATGTTCGTGTAATTGAAGTCATTTCATTGGCTCCTGTTGGATTGTTCCATAATGATGAATTATTAGTTCCTAAATCGAAGTTAACATTCGAGAGACCAGTTGTTGTATTATCTCGACTTTCGATTCCGCCCGAACGAATAATCGATGAAATCGTTGTTGACGATGAATTTGTTTGTTGTTGCGAAGGAATTGAATTAACCGATGATTTTTTCATTAATTCATCGAGTAAACGAGCGTAGATCTTCAATTCATCTTCAATACTAAATCGTAATTCGAATGCCATTTGTTCGAAACGATTGCGTAGATCATCGTATTCGGCTTTCAACCGTTCGGCATTCGATCGTTCTTGTTGTTGTTTCTCTCGAATTTTACGTTCGATTTCATGTAATTTACTTTCTTCGTCTCGTAGAACTCGACGTTTATCCGATAGCATTTTCGTTAATTCATTCAACTGAGCTTGTTCTTTATCATAATCCTTTTCGAAACAAAACAATTTGATTTTGAAAAACAAAACAATTCAAATAAACTTCTTCGTACCTCCATAATCGTTCGAAGTTTGGTTTCTTCCATTTGTTGTCGATTTCTTTCGGATTCTTGCATCGATCCGTCTAAGCCAGGCACTTGTTGTTTCAATTGATTTTCGACCATTTTCAATTGTCCTTCGATTTGATATTCTAATTCATCTTGAAATTTCTTCGCTTGTTTAGCATAATCACGTTTGATATCGCGTATTGCATTTGTTAGTTCTTCTTTGTAGAACAACAGTGAATCGTCTTTCGATTGTTCTAAGAGACGTTTCCATTCGTTGATTTCTTCTTCATTTAATGCATTTATAAGATTGATTCGTTCACGTAACGATTGAATATCGTCGATTAATGTTTGTTTATCAACGACAATGCGTAACCAATCTTGAAGGCGTTGATTGAATTTTTCTAATTCTTTTAATAAATCACTTCGAACTGAGGAAACTTCCTCTTCACTAAGACGTTCACGTTGAAGAATTCGATTGAGTTCTTCTTGCAATTTGTCTGCTAAATTTCGTAGGTTTTCTTGTTTACGCTTGTACATATCCTGAATATTTCCGTACAAAGCTGCAGCTCGATTAAGAATCGCTGATTCTTGTTCAGCAGCACGCGAACGTACTTCGTCATTGGCACGTTTAACAGCTCGATCATTAATTTGAGTAATGATTTGTTTCAATTCGTTTTCATCACGTGGTAAAATGCCCCATTTAGCAAATTCATCTTTCAATTGATTTTGTAATTGTTCATTGACTTTTTTCAATTGTTCGATATTGGCAAGAAAATGTTGAAAACGATCGTTTAAAAATCGTAGTTCTTCTTTCTCTTTGACATCTCGGTCACGTTCACGTTGCACGAGTTCCATGGCTCGGCCAACATCTTCACCGGCTCCGCCTGCTGAGCGACTGCTCGTGCCAACATCGAACTCAAGTTTCAGTACACGTTTCTCCATCGAATCGACTCGAATGAATATCAAACTCGTTTCGAGAGAGAAAAAGAAAACGAATTAAACCCTAATGTGAATTTCATTTCAACGATCTTTTATTATAAATAGAAAAAGAAACCGCAAAATCGAGTTATTATTTTCGATTTACACCCTCATCAACAAGGTTAATGATTTCATAAACTGAAGAAACCGAATGTATTTTTATTGCAGAATTATGTATTACGAACGAGAGAGAGAAAAAAAAAAGAATCTTTTACTAATAAGTCCTTCGAAGATCACCCGATGTTGACGGTTTTCTTCGTAATCGACCAGCTGGTTGAAATTTTGACCAAGACTGCGAGTCTTCATTCGAATGATCAAATGCCTGAAAACGGGATTTTGATTTTAGTAGAAAGCAGCTTTTTCATTTTGTTACTTTAATGAAATTATTCGAGTCTTGCAAAGCACGTTTAGCTAAATATTTTTCTCGTCGAATTTGAATTACCAATGCTTGAGGAATATCACTGATAAACGTGTCAATAAATCGACATAGAACAAAAACAATATGCTAAACAGAAATTCATTCGCAATTCAACTTATCGAAAATCGATTTACTTCGAATAAAATCACAAAAAACAATCGTAAAGCAAGTAATTTCCAAAAGAATGGAGTCAATATTCCATTCTCATCTCGAAAATCACGGTATCTAAATCCGAACTTTTTATTGAACAAAAGAAAAAGACGTGAAGAATTATCGATATACCTGCAAGGCACTGCGGTAGTTCCTGCCGGTGCATAAGCTAATGTTGAATTCACATAACCGATCAAATCCCAATTAACCGTATATTGATAAAGAATTTTCGGTAGAAATTCCGATGTAAACGCGATTAAAAACGCCTAAAAAAAACTTCGAAATCTGTTTGTCTAATTTGGAAAGTATCTTTACGTTGGCAATAATGGCTAAATATGCGAGAACGTCGAGGATATAAAACCAAATGCCGATCGTAGCCGAACGAAAAGCGATTGGTCGTCTAAGAAAAGTCTTTGATTGAAAAACAATCGTTTCTGAAAAAATCAAATCAAACCGCGTTTCACAAATGAGTTTTTTCGCATCGAGTCGAATCTCGATCCAATTATTCAACAGCGCGAATAACGGTGCAATCGGAAAAGCAGCAACAAAAATCGTGATAAAACCAAATTGTAGAACTAAATCGAATTCTCTTTCAATCGAATTCGAAATCCCAAGATTGTCATACCCATTTCGAGATATTCGGAATACAAAGCATTGAATTCACTTCGTTTAAAATCATCTTCCCATTGAGTCGGTGACTTCGTTTTTACGATCGATAGTTGCCATCGTTGATACAACGCGAGAATTTTCCTAAATTATTGAAAATTTTCAAAGAGAAAAATTGATTTTAACAACCTACGGCCACATAACTTCCTGAATATTTGACCATATTTGTTTACCAATCATAATAATGCCTAATTGAACAGCCAATTCCACCAAACAACCGCCTTGTCCGCACTAAATTTCTTTGAATTTTCAAAATTTTTCAATTCAAAAATTCGTTTTACTTCTTCTTGTCGAAGGCCCAGAATTTGAATATAATGTCCTGGGTAACCTAACGCTCTAAATAGAATTTTTAATAAAAATCTCATTTACTTTCATCATTACATACTTTCCTTTGATGAAAGCAATGTAAAATATCGATGAATAAATATTCACAAATTGAAAAATAAACACTTTAATCGCAAAATGATTTTCAAATTCCGTTTGTGTTCGATGCATTTCCCATTGCGTTAGTTTATAAGCTATGATTTCATACAATCGACCGAGAATCATGATAATTATCAAATTGATTACCGCTCCCGAGAGTGCAGCGATCGATAACGCATAGTTTCTATAACAAGATTTGTTTGTTTGTTTTTTCTCTTTTGAGTTCGAAATGACTTACTGCAAGTCAGGAGATTTAAGTAAGGGAATACTGACAAGAATTCGATAGATTATAATGGCAATAATGAAAATAATAACGATAAAAATCTGAAAACAAGATGAGAATTTAATTGCAGAAAAGAATAATGAAAGTTGTGTTTTTGTTGTTGTACCATAAGACTGAGAGTAATCACGCCGAGTATAAGTCGATATAGACGAGTTCTAGCTGGAAAATATGGTTCGAGTATGCCAGTGACAGGATTTTTCTCAGCAGCTGATGAACGAATGACAAATTCTGGTCGAGGTCGACTCTTATGTTCAGAACAAAAAAGCAAAAATATTCTTTACGATTCAATCAACGAATAGTTCTACTTCTTCTTCTTCAAATTCCATTAAATCCCATCGATGAGTTATTTCAGCATTTTTCTGTTTCCAACTTTTTAAAAACGTAACAGCTAAAAACAAACAAATCATGACTCGTTTCATTTTCATTTTGTATCATCTTTTCATACCCCAAAACGACATAAATATCGCATAGAAAACTGTTCCCGGATGATCAAAAAACACTCCGAGACGTGCATACGAACACGTATCTGATAAAAGCCAAAAATCGCACTAAAAACTCTTCTCATCATTTCCTAACATCTTTCCTGTCAAATTCTTTCTACTTGATCACAAAGTGGACACATTCGAATATCTTTGCCAAGTGTACAAATATCTTGAGCCGGCCGATTATTAGCAAGATAAATAAAACCAAAAAGAAAAACAAGAACGCCAACAAACGATGCCGGAAGTAACCAAGTCGTATAAAGTCCTAGATAAAAAACATCTCTCAAAACCCAAAAAACAGATCTCCTTCGATTTTCTCACCTAGCCACGCGAAATACAAGCTGATCTTCTCGCCAAAATATTCTCTTATTAAATCCAACGGTTGATATTTATAGAACAATCGATATCGTGCCCAAGTATCGTATAAAATTCTTCTTGGATTATTTTCTTGAAATGGCGTTTGCCGTTCGTTTTCACCGTATTTATAATCTCCATCGTGCAACGGATAAGCAGCTTGAAAAATTCGTTCACGAATCAATCGATCGATGCCAATTTCGCCCTTTTCAATTCGTCCGAATGGTGTCGTTTGAAGAATTTCATTGACAGCAAAACTTCGTTGAGTATTCGTAAAATGAACAGGAAAATGATTATCACACATAAAACGATCTTGTTTCGAGATTTCAAAGAGTGATGTGTACAGTTTATAGTAACATTGAGGTTCTTCAGATAGAAATGGATTGTGAGATAAACGTAGAAAACGAAGAATACGATCGACATAACTTATTTTTGATGAATAGTTATTTACAGCCTAGAAAACGAACCGTTTTCATTCGACAGAATTAAATTTTCTGTGTTTTTTTACTCGAATAGGAACACGGAAATTTAAATCTTCAGCATATTTGATCAGTACAGACCATGGAATGTGAATTTTAATGAAATAAACAAGACTTCGATCACTTTCTCGAACATCCTGGAAGGAAAACAAAACAAATTTTTTTCCTAAAAAAATTCTCTCGATTTCTCTCTCTCAAACGAACAGTTTCCATCACTAGACCAAGTTTAGCTAAATTTCTGAGAAATCGTTTTTTAAATAATCGATTTCTATCCTTCTGTTTCTGCAAAGCCATCGCCATTCTTTCACTTTCTTCATTGACTGCATTCGTCGGTACTGCAATGAGCAATTCATCCACAGTCGTTGCACGTTTATCCTCATAAACAATAATAAAATCTAAATTCAAACTCTATCTATCAATCTATTATTTCGAATTTCTACCAATTTTTGTTATCCCATCATTAAAACAATTATAACATTGATCAATTAATTCAACATGAACATTTTCCGACATCTAAATCATTCATTCGTTGAATTCATGGGTTCATTTTTCTATTACCTGCATGTCGGGATCATCATTTTTATCTGCCAATTCATTAGCAGCAGCGACTGCTTCTTCACTTTCATCCAACGGTCCGTAGATCGCGTCCGGATCGATCGTATCCGACATCGTTTTACAAGGAAAAAGAAAGAGCGAACAGCACATGTCTTTGCTGCATCAGCTGGTACTTGTCGTTTATCCAAACAAAGAAAAGAAACGAGTACTACTAATAGTGCAAATTTGAATAGGAGAGGAAAAAAAGAAGAAGCAATATTCGTTTTTATTTTTGAAAGAAAAAAATAACTGTCAATTAGTTGTCCTCCGGTAGGGACAATAGAAAGTTTGATGTATTCGATAGGCACTTTGATGTTGAAAAACGAGTTTACATGACGTACATGTCAGTATCGATTTTTGCTTTCGAACTCTTAGAACACAATAATTTCTCATATGTTCTTCTAATGTTTCGAGTTTCTGAAATTTAATCTGACAAAATGAACATGAAAAAAACGTTTTCCGATGAAGTTCGACCGGTTTCATATTCGTATGTGATAATTTCATATGTTGAATTAAATTCCATTTCGATGAAAATCTCGATTGACATTCTAAACATTCCATGAATCGTTGGTTTGTATGTACATAATCGATATGTTTGAAATATTTATCTTCATTGTCGAACATTGCACAACAGATCGTACATTTAAATAGAATTGCTTGTGATTCGATCTGATTTTGTATGCAAGAAGATTTGAACTGCACACAATAGTTTTGTTGATGTGCTTGAAGAGTTTTCAATGAGAGAAAATGAATCGAACAGAATTGACATCGATAGATTGGTTTGGATTTGGGTTTAGTTAAATCCAATGGTTGATTTTGTATTGATGATGAAAACAACGAAATTGGAATGTAAATCATCTTATCAATTGGATTGTTGAATTTCCAAATAGCAAAACGTTTCATTGATATTGACGAATAATCATCCGTCAATTGTCGTTTGATGCCTTTCATCAGAATTGAATCTATAAAAATCGAGATATGATTTATTTTACAACAAAACTCATGAATTGTTCTCTTCGTATTTGCTTCTCAAGATTAGATAAGATAAATACCTATCGTATAAGTGCTTCTTTTTGTATTTGTCCTGCAATAATGACGACGATGTGCATTTAATGTATCAATATTACTGAATCGAATTTGACATTTTTCACAAATAAATATTCGAGCTGAATGAACAAAAATAAAAAATAGACAGTTTGTTTTTGTTTTTCTTTTCTTTTCTTACGAAGAGATGTTTTCGTTGGATTATCAATCGGTTCGATTTTGATTCGATTTACATTCATGTTTATTTGTACAAGATTAATTGAATATTCTGTATGTACGGAAGCCAATTGAACTGAACAATGTGTAATTGAAATGTTTCTTTTTTTCTTATTTTCGATCTGTCTACTCGAAGAGAAAATTGTCATCAAACAAAAGAAAACAAAAACGAGATTTTAAATGTATATATATATATTTATTTTTTTATCATCCTCCTACGTTTTTTTGTATTCATACTGGCATTTTTAACATGATAATAGTAAAAAGATAGAGAGAGAGAGAGAGGAAAAAAGAAAATGAGATAAACATATATATGTTTATCTAAATGCATGAGATTATTCGATTTAATAAAGATGATGATAAGATATTACAAGTTCTACTTTTCGTTTGCGTATTTTTAATTTAACAAACATTTTTCTGTAAATGGTGATTTCAAATAAAACCATTGGTTTATTCAGATAACAATAACAGCAGATAGAAGAACAAAAAGTACAAATTCGCGTTTTATTTCGATATAATACATAGATAAGTCATGATATAATGCAGATTCTTCGTCGTTTCTCTTACTTGTTCTATTATCTTATCGATAGATCCAACGAAAAGCAACATCATCGTGAACTTACCTCAACGAAAATGCTACCGAAGACCGTGCACCTAAATTTGTCGTCCGATCTACATTTTTTTCGTTAAAAAATTAGAGCAGAATAAAAAAAGTACTCAATTTGTTTGTCGATCTAAATTTGTCGTTTATTTAAAATGATGAATTAATAAATAAATACAATGCACAGCATATTTGCCATAAATTTAAGCATTCATAAAGCTTACATTTTTTCTCGAAACTGTCTCTCTCGATGACGAACGTTTTAGAATTGATTTGAGCGTTTGTTGTGAATTTTGGCCTGCTGATGAAATCCGTTTCCGTAAATGCTGATCGTCATTTTGTTCGAGATGATTTTCTTGATCATGATTTGTAATAGGTATTTCCATATGAAATTCGTTTTTGAAATTTCCATTTTGAACTGATGCAACTGTTGAAAGTAACGATGAATTTTCCGAGATAACTGTCGGTGGATGTGGCGGAAGTTGAATTTCATGTAGAACAGGTATGTGATAGAGATTGTGACGTTGAGGTAAACGTGCCGATGATGGAATCGGCGGTGGTTTCATTGCTGATGAAAGACGACTATCGAGAGAAATCGATTGATTATTTTTTAGATTGATGATAACGCGACGAGCCGATGGAGGCGAACGATTGATATCAGTTTGAGAATTGTTTCGTTGTTGTTGAAGTCGTGCAATACCTTGAATAGCTTCACGAGCCATGACTTCAGCACGACGAATTGGCGATGGAATCGATAGATCAACGGGCGTTTGTGTGGGCAAATTTGGAGACGAGAGAGAATTTGAACCGATTTCAGTTTGTTGACGTTGAAGTGCATTCAAAACAGGTGATGCTCGAAGTATTGCGCTTGAAATACGAGAATTAGTTGTTGGGGGAGCCGAAACATGAGTTGTTGTTGTTGTTGTTGGTTGTTGAAGACGAATAGGAATTTGTCGAGTTAGTGATGATGGATTAGATTGTTTGATGGTATCGTCGTCGATATTTGTACTAGCGCTTGTCGTTACCGGGATTGTAAGACTTAAACGACGCGAAACAGATGGCAAACGTGGCACATTTGATGCAGTCGCTGCTGGTGTTGGTTCTTCATTTGAATTGGTATTATAATGATGTTGAAAATATCTTGACGTCGGTCTTAGAAGATCTTTAAAATAAAATAAAAAAGAATTAAATAGATTTATATATTCTTTTTTTTTAGTAGCTTTGTAAATAAGTCATTTACTAGTAAATAGAGGTCTTGGACTTGTATTTCCATTTCCACCATTGTTGTTATTTACCGTAGGTGGTAGGACATTTGTCTCATTAATAAAATTAATCGGTATCGATCGATTTTGATGATTTGTTATGATAGACGTTCCATCTTCTCTTGTTACTGGTATCTCAACATATTCACGCTTATTCGGTATTGCTGTTCGTTGATTTGCAACAAACGGAATGACTGTTGATTTGAACGATGGATTATTATTATTATTATTATTTGTCGTTGTTGTTGTTGTTACTGTCATTGATGGTTTAGTTGTTTGCCCATCGTGTTGATTACGTAGTGGAGTCAATTCAGTTGTATTAGCCGGAACGATTCGTGAATAATGATAACGGGGCATTAAAGTTGGAGGTGGAACAGATCCACCTCGGGGAGAAGGCTTCGATTGATTTGAGGAAGTCGTGGTGCTATGATGAGGAGGACGACGAACAACATGGTAAAGCATCGACGTCAATGACGACTGCTACCATCACGGGTGTCAATGATTATACTCTGAAAACTTACAGAGAACATTTTTCTTTCTTTTTTAATTTATTATTTGCCAGCAAACGAAAAGATATGTTTGCAAATAATTACAGTCGGGTCCGACGTTGTAAAAGGGCAAAAGAAACGAAAATTACATTTCAATATGGAAGCTGCATAAAAGTTTTTAATCAGATCTCTTTTTCTTTTTCGTTCTCTGTTCTTCTCACCAAACCTACTTGTTGTTTCTACACGGAAAACACATTGAGAAAAGTAATATAAAACAACAGAAGAAGAGAAAAAAAACGAAATCAAACATATGATGACCTTTCTCTGTTAAGCTCTTTCACAATCTTTTTTTTACCCATTTACATATTCAACCCTCAAGAGAAAAAAAATATTCGTGGGTTTTTCCTTCGCCTATTGATATAATGAGTATATAAATAAATATCTCTAATCCTTATGTGTCAATCGGGACTGATTTTTTTTTACTCTCATCAGTTGTCAATAGAATTCTAGTAAATAAAATACAAACGAGATTTTGAAAGTATAAGAACTAGAAGAAGAAGAAGAAAAACTGAATTAGACATAAACATGATAACATAGATAGAAAATGAGTGGGAACGTAGATCTTTTTGATAATGCTATCGTTGCCTATCTTGATAACTTGGGATTGGTTCGATATATAGAACAATTGTCAAGGAAAAAAACGACACAAATGAGAAAGAAAGACGCCGTCAACGACGAGCTCGTACTTATCATGTTGACGTACCAAAGTAATCGTACAGAAAAAGAGAAGAAAGAAAGAAAAATACGAGATTCTTTTTTTTTCTAACCATACGATCAAGGATATACAGACACAGTCAAATGTCTGTCTTCGGGATAGACAGATATACATCGCCACAAAAATATCAACATTGTGTTTGTCGCTTCTAGTTGAATTTATCGAAATTTACATATTCAAATATTTTCCATTACTTATTGTTGTTTATTATTATTATTATTATTCCGAAATTTAATTACAACGAGAAACATCAAATCTGTTATTGAACATCTGTTAATTATTGATTACTTAGAAGAGCTTTTATTTTCTCGACAAAAGAAAAAGCATAACAAAATAATAACAAAGAAGTCGTTCACCTTGACTAGAACAGATGAACTAAACTTGATGCCATTGCTCCAGTAGCAGAGACACAAAAAAAAGACGAGAAGCCATCTATAAAAATTTGCTTATCTAACCTTGGTTTAGATGACAAATGTTATTCAACGTCTGTTGAAAACTTTTAGAAATCAATTTTTGCTGCTCGTGTATTTTCTTTTCTTTTCTTTTAATTGGCAATAATCTGATCGATTAACATCGTTGATGGAATAGCCGCTAATCGTTTGTCTCGAATCGATTTAAACATAATAATATCAACTTGATCTTGTTGAATATATGGAAATTTCTTTTTTTGTTTCTTGTCAATTCTTCGTCGACGAACACGAGAATTCGATAAAAATATCGTTATTAACGTTCCCGTATATCCAAGACTTTCAGCAAGAGTCACAAGTTTAAACGAATGAACTGGTATCGTTCCATAAATAACCCAAAATACGATTAAAATCAAATAAGCTATCCCAGGAATAATTAACATGAGTAGAAAAATTAAAATTCGACGTAAAAGAGCTATCTGCCGTTTACGGCGATATCTTTCAAGAAGAGGTAGATGCATCACATAATAAAGTATGTACAAGTAAACACTCGAAATAAAACATATTGAGACGTAATAGATGATCACTATGAAAAAACAAGAAAGAACAAATTGAGTTTTTTGTTTGGAAATTATTTGCAATTTGACGTACTTAAAAAAGCGAATTGATGAATCTTTTCAATTTTTACTAAACATAAATACGAACCCCGATCGTATCCGATTCCTTTGCTTAATAGAATCGGTAGGACAAGTATAGCAACGAAACACCATTGAATAAGAATTAGAATACATAGATATCGATATGGTTTTATCACTGGACGTATTCGATAGACAATACATCGAAGTCGATTAAATGCTTTTAAACATAATGATGTGTACATTTTCACGAATAATATACATGATAATATTCCGCGTAGAATACAAAATGAATCTTCATATCCAACTCCACGAAAATCACTAATTAAAGCATAAGTACTATTGACTAAAATCGATAAACTTGCGAGTCCAATAGCAATACACGTTTTACATGCAAGTAAATTCGATATTGAATAAGTCGGATATTCAATACGAACAACGAAATAAGTAAAACATAGAGCAACACATATTCCAACTGTATTAATAAGAATTATTAAAATGTCATTTATAAAATGCCATATTGGCGTCGTATTGATGATGATATTTGTTAGATTATTTGCTGTCATTATTGATCATTGAAGAAAAAAACAAAACTAAGAATCTCTTGTCTGTCTAAAATAAAAAGAAACAATGACACTCGTCATTAAATATTTGTTTAATTTTATTTGTTTTCCTCTAAGGAGGGGTTATAGAGTAAGAAAGTAAATATTATGTCCTATAGAACTGACTTGAAGAAAAAGAAGACCTTGAATGCAAACTTATTTCCTCAAAGAAATTTATAGGATGAAGGAGAAAGTAAAAACAATAGAGAGTGTTCTCATAGCAAAAAGTCGTGAATGTGTCGTTCTGCATGAATTCTATGCAAATGTCTGCTGATAAAAAATAAATGAAGACTCCAATGCAAAGTTTATTCATAAAAAAGATGAAGAATATGAAAGAAGTTTAAAGGGTCACACTGCTTGACTTGTTTTGTGCTAAGAGAAGACTTTCGTCATTGCTGACAAATTCAATCTCTAGAAAAAAAAAAGTATAGGAAACAAAAAAGAAGAAATGCTCTTTTCGAAAGAATCAGGTTTTTTTTTGCATAGACATATGTTATTAAATGTCTGATGAAAGCACTCAATGCTGAGTCCTTGATTGACTTCTAATTTGTTTTCCTCCGGAAAAAAAGTGAACAATTAAATGAAAAGCTCGAAAAACAGTTTGACATGAAGTCTTCTAATTACGATACACTGTGAACGAACAAATGAGCCCTTTGAAAAAAAAAATATTAACTCAAAGCGACTGAAAAAAGTCAGTCTAATCAGTACTTAAACTTTGACAGATCTTTGGGGATTCTCATAAGAATTTAAACATTGAAATTTTAATAATCCGATTTTGTTTCTTTATCTATCGAATGCCTCGTCTACACAGTCTCGTGTTCAATTAATCAAAATAATCCGACGGATAAGAGCATGACACTCTATTCTATTCAACATAACGTATATTTTAAAAATTTATTACTTTGTACTCAAGAGACAAAATGAGTAATTTAAATACGTCATTAAATGTACTTATTTCTTCTTGGCACATCAACAAACGAGCAAGGATGACTAAAAATTGATTAATGAATAATTATTCTAGATGAATAGTCTAGTGTAAAAGATAAAAGTGCACCACTCTTTTGAACTGAAAAAAAGACTCATCAATCAATATCATGAGGAAAAAACTTCATTTTGTCTCACATTCACTAGACTTTGCTATTGATAGCGTGTCAAAGAAAATTTTGCGTGACTATATTTCAAAATAGGATACATATTTATGAAATCCATTATTTCATTTATGTCTTTTACAAAATATGACCTGTTTTCAACAATAATAAAAACCTAAATTGACCTCAGTTTGTTGAGAATAAGTTTAATATTTTCTTGATTTACAATCTGAATTTAAAATGAATTTGCATAAGTACTTGGTATTGTCTTGTTTCTTTCCGAAACAAGTTCTTTGACCTTTCTTTACGACCAAACAAGCATATGATCTCGGTAATTTCACTTAATTAACATTGGATACAAAAGCTCTTTCTAGTGTCGAAAAAAAGTTCTTTATCATGGAAATTTAGTCATGCAAATATTCGCAAGTAAAAGATTTATTCACACATGACAAATATCGATCAAAACAAAGGAAAAGTTAACCGTAATTGATACTATTTTCTATTCGAACAAACGTCATTTAGACATGAATCAAATGACAAGAACTAGTAATCACAGAAAAATCAAAATACAGTTCGATGAATGTTATAAATCGATTATTTTCTTCAATTATGACGTGAATATACTCAGTCTGTATAAATTAAATCTTCAAGCTTCACATAGCAAATCTTATCAGCTTACCTTCGATGCAAAAGGCGAAACTAATAATAAAATCATATTCATGTTACGTATATATGTGATACAATTTGCTCGAAGGTATTAGCTACTAAACAAGGAAACAAAAAATTGCTTCACAAGTCTAGTTAATTTCGAATAACTAGCTGAGGCAATTCCCATTAGTATATACATTGAGTTCATAGGACAAACAGTTCATTTTGAAGTATTGAGTACAACCGATTGGAATTCCTATGATTAAAAGTAGAGCTAAGACTGCCATCTGTTTCCTCTTATTTGCATAATTTTAAAAAAATACTTGCCCATTTGTTTTGTTAGTTAATAGGAAATGAGTCTTGATTTCATACAAAAAAAAACGCCGATAGAAATGTTTTCATAGTACATAATCAGTTCAAAATATGAAAAGTCATGTTAAAGAACAGTCTAATCATAGAATTAGTAAAATTAATACTTAAAAGTAAATTATTAGCGTTGCTTTTAACAAATTAATTACTGAGATAAAATGTAGGATAAAACGTATTTCATTTTGAATATGAAAAAGAAAAGTTTATCGAAAACCCTTGTGATTTAATGTTCAATTATTAATTCAAGTAGAATTCTAATGGATAATAGATAAAATATTGTTTTATTTTTAATCTGATCTTATTGCATGTCTTCTGAGACTATCGTGTGCTCGTCTTCGAACCACAAAAATCAATTGTAGTATTCATGTGATCGATGAGTCCGTTTCTCGTTTTTTTTGTGTATCAATACCATCGAATGGAATTCGAATACAAATCTACTTGTTTTGCTTTTATTTTGAGAAAATTTTTAAACAAAAGTTTTATCTGCTTGATGTCGATCTTCGTATCTCTGTCGATGTGTATCGGAAAGATCATTGAGAAAGTTTTCTACGTCATCATCGGCTAGATCGACTTGTTCTATTCGATCGAATTGAGAATTAAATTGTAATCCGCATTTTCTCGGGCATATATGATGTTGTAGAACACGTTTATTGATTTGATAGATTCGTTTTCGTGATTCAAATGTTATATTTAAATCAATGGGATTCTTTTGCGGTCGACGAACACTTCGCATTGCAACGAGATCACCTCGTCGTTCTCTTTGTAAACTTTCCGATGTGAGAGTCACCGGTTGAAATTCATCTAATAATTTGTCAGCAATTGCAATCGTCGGCAAAGCAGCTGCTCGTTGTTTCCCATCGGACACAACTTGTGTATCGCCAGATGTTGTGTCCATCGCAGGTACGAGAGGAATGGCGTCTGATTTCGACGGTTGATTTCGTTTGATTTCATCGATTGTCATCGAACGTTGAATTGTCGGTAGAATTCGATCGGTTTTTCGTTTCAAACCGTATGCTGATTGAGCATGAATATGTTTCCATGTTTCTTGAACTGCTCGTGCATCATTATCTTCCTGTTCGCGTTTAATTTGTTCGAGTGAAGGCGTCAATGATTGTCTAATAATCGTCGATGATGTTCGATGTAGCGGATTTTCTTGTCGAAATTGATTTAATTTTGCGTTAACATTCAATCGTTGCTGTTCTTCATTCGGTGGTATTGCAAGGCCTTGTTGGCCTGACATAACACAATCTAAATTTCTTGCCTGATATTCATAATAAGCATCACGAACGCCGAAACGTTTTTTCTCGTATTCTTGAAGTTTCTTTTTCAATTGTCGAACATAATTTTCCTTTCTCCATGTGTAGAGTAATTCTTTATTTAGTTTTTCTTTTAATTTCAAATCTTGCATTTCACGAACTAATTTAACATAATAAACTCGTTGTTGTTCTATGAGTTTTCCTTGTATTAATTTATTTTTTTGAAATGCTTGCAAAAGATTTGTTGGAAGAACGCCATCATCATTAGAATGCTTCATTTCGTTTTACAAATGATTTCAAATGACATTAGTTACAGTTAGAAAAATACAATCAACTGACATTTTTTCTTCTTTTTCCTTCTCTCTCTCTCTCTCTCTCTCTTCGTTGCTCGTTTTAATGGAATAGTAAGACAAATAATATATATATATAAAAAGAAAGAAAAATGCCTTGTGAATTGAATTACTCATCAGCAAGACTCGTTCGTTTTTTTTTGTTTCTTTGTTTTGTCCTTGTTTTCATGCTTAAGGCTTGCCAAGTGATCGTGTAGAAGAAAGTTTTAGAAAAGAAACGAGACATTTTCTTTGCTTCCTGAGAACCTAAATTCTAATCACGAACAAAGGAAAATTTCAATTCACAGATAATCTTTTTCTTTTTGATTAAGAAATAGATCAATCTCGGATGTAATCGTATTAGAATTTTAATAATAATCAAATATATAATGATAAATTTATGTAATCGATCATCTCGTTTTTCCTCCCTCCCTCCCTTTTCTGATTTTCTCGTTAAAAGAAACATTAACTAAAGACGATTAATATCGATAAGCTTGCTAAAGATACAGCATAGACGAAGTATTATTGATTGAAAAATAAAACGAAGCAATTTGTCAGGAAATATATCTGTGCGCGCAATATGGTTTCTTATTTTTGTAAGATTAAAATCAACCTTGAATCAATTAGTTTGATTTCAAGGGTATGAAAAGCATCACTTCTTTATAAAAATTTCTTTCGGGCCATCATTGTCGCTTCGTTAACATACATATAATAAATAGTTCTCTTGCCGGATGTATGTTTGTCGATGTCGTCCGTTTGAGCCCCTGCGGCAATGAAGACCACCAACAGTCTTTTCTCGTTTTTTTATATATTTTTTTTTGACAAAAAAAGACATCTCTCTCTCTATATATATAATAAATAGTTTTGAGCATTCCTACTTTGTCAAGATGTCAAATAGTATTTTCTAATTACTAAATTCCCTATATCGATGTATTTATTTCGGTTGTATGCTCACTCGTTCGTAGTCGATCTTCTCTTTTTCTTTTTCTCAAGTATATGATCATCAATAACGAGTAGATAAACAACGTGATTCTCGTTTCTCTCTCACTCACTCATTCACTTCTTCGTCTTCTTTAGCATCATTTTCTTCTGTTTCCCTTTTTTTTCAATAGTATAACATCGTAAGACGAGTCGAGTAGAGAAAATGAATACGAGCACAACAACAAATCGTACGAGAAACGAAGAAAAAAAAATGCAATCAACTAGAAAAAAAGACGTTGATGATGATAGAAGAAGAAGAAGAAGAAAAGAGTAAAAGAAAGGAAAATCTCTTTTTTCCGAAAAGAAAATATCATCATCGCATCATCAGGAATAAGAAGTCGATCTTCATGACCGTAAAAAGTACAAAAGAAAATGTGAATTAGTTGCAATGAGAAAATAATGATAAGATAGAAAAATGAAATAATTTCAACAATGATAGTCTTATATAAGTATCCCAAAGAAGAAGATTATTTAGTCTTTTTATTAAATCATATAACCCGTTATTGGAATGCTGATGTCTAGGTGCATAATTGAGCATAAGTATAGGCGCTTAAAGGAAAAAGATAGAGAAAAAGAAACGAAGTCTCTTGTTATTTGCTCTTATCAAAAACGGAAAGAGCCACTCTCATTCACTTCCGTTTTCCTTATCCGTTCTTCTTGTAACTATTGTTGCCGCTATCGCTACCGTTAGAATATTAGCCTTCTCTTTCTTTCTCTCTCTCTCTCTCTTCTCGTTTTCCTAACACTTTTCATCATCAGATTGAATCCATAGATATTTCAATACTTGAAAAGTAACTTTTCTTCTTTTACGATGCTTGAACATTTTCTTCGTTGACAAATTACTCGAAGTCAGGTGCGTGGGATAAAAGTCGGAAATAAATTAGTTAATTTCATATTGAATTTTGATAAAAAAAAAGCAGAAGAGCAGGAAAAAAATGAGAAGAAAGCTTTTACATTTACTCTAGGGTCTATTGTTAATATTAATAAACATCAACAACCGCCAAAACGACGAATATTATCCAACATCTGCCTACAACTATCAAGTGAAAACTACCACAACATCGTCGTGTAACTGTTTGTGTTTTTTTTCGTTGTTATTTGTCTTTTTGCTTCACTCAACAATCAATCCATCTTCGACGTTGCGACACATTGTCAATGTGCACTCGTCAACGACAATATCAATGTATAACAAGTGTCGTTGTTGTGCTTATGTATTGGTAAAAAAACGGCGAAGACTTCGACAAGGAACATCATCACCATTACTCTCTAATCGTATTATTCCATTACAACTAATCCAACCATCGCGTCACATTATCGTTATCATTGGCAGTTGCTATCAACACAAAATTGAAGTCAAGCGTCGATGCAATTGTCGTCCGATGAATCTTCGTCGAATAATTCAACGACGACAAACGTCGACTGACGGTATGCTTGTCAACATTGACAAACATGTTACTTCGAATCATACAACTTCTATTCATGTGCGTTTTTAAATCATCCTTTTCCTTATCGTTGACATCGACAAATGATCCATTAGTACGTTCAACAAATACAGGTCGTGTGCGTGGTTTCGATTCGTTTTTTCGTACGGCTGATTCACCGCGTCTTCATCATGTTCGAGCGTGGCTCGGCATTCCCTTCGCTAAACCGCCGATCGGTCAACGACGTTTCAAAGCTCCTGAACGTGTCGATCCATGGGACGGCATTTTAAATACAACCGAATTTCCGGCAACTTGCTGGCAAACCGAACAAATCGTTTACAATCTTGAAGCCGAAAAAATCTGGTCGCCAAGCACCAATTGTAGTGAAGATTGTTTATATTTAAATATTTGGGCGCCAGTTACCAGTACGCAATCCAATCAACCATTGGCCGTACTCGTTTGGATCTACGGCGGCGCTTTTGTCACTGGTTCAAGTGCGTTAGATCTCTATGACGGACGGATTCTCGCTGCAACAAATAACGTCATTGTTGCATCGATGCAGTATCGTTTGCAAAGCTTCGGCTTTTTGTATTTCGGTCGGCCGGATGCACCAGGTAGATTGACAGGAATCACTTGACTTTGTTGACATTTGTGTTTACATAGGCAATCAAGGTTTGCTCGATCAAGCACTGGCGTTAGAATGGATTCATCATAATATTGACGCGTTCGGCGGTGATAGCCAACGAATAACTCTGTTCGGTGAATCAGCTGGTGCTGTGTCCGTTGGTTTTCATCTTTTGTCACCACGTAGTCGATCGTTATTTACCAATGCGATCTTGGAAAGTGGCGGACCAACATGCAATTGGGCGTATATCACTGCGAAAGAAGGACGTCGACGTTCAGAAAAATATTTAAATGAATTCTATTCACTTGTAACTAAACGTCTCAGTGACGAACAATACAGTCACGAACGAGATAAAATTCCTGAGATTTGTCAACGTGGTCCTAATGTTGATGATATTGAAATTATGTTTCAATGTGCTGTTAACTATCCAATTTTAGACGAAGATCATTATTCATATATAACCAATGCTGAATATACAATTCAAGATGGTGGTCCCATATTTTTCCTTCTCATGCCTGTCATCGACGGAACATTTCTACCGGATAACCCTGTAACCATGCTTAAGACCGGCAGTTTTAAGAAATGTCCTTTGCTCTTAGGTGCAAACCGTGACGAAGGCTCGTACTTTATGGTCTATGCTCAAGGCAATGACAAAACGCCGGGCAATGCCATGCCCGATGTTAATTACGGGACATTTATCAAACATCTCGAATTGTATTATAATTATATTCCATCCTATCCATATAAAACTCCTCGAATTATATTCGAATCTCTCATTCAAAAGTATACTGATTGGTCCGATTGGACAAATAATGTTCGAAATGCAGTTACGCTAAGTTTTGCTGTCGGTGATGCACATTTTACCTGTCCAACTGTGACAGTTGCCAATACATATGCAATGCAAAATCTTCCCGTTTATTTTTATCATTTCGTTGCACGACCATCGACAAGCGATTGGCATCCGTGGACAGGTGTCATGCACGGGTAAGAACACGAGAGAGAGAGAGAGAGAAAAAAAAGCATTTGCCGTTGTCGAGTTTTCGATCAACAAGAAAATAAATATTGATCAATGTTTTCTTTCGATTGATTAGCGATGAATTGATGTTTGTTTTTGGCGAACCATTAAATGCCACTGATAGTAAATTATATAAATACGAAGAAATTCAATTAGCACGACGAATAATGGGTTATTGGTCAAATTTTGCTAAATACGGGTAAAATAGATTTAAAAAAAACGAATATTTTTAAATAGATTTTTCTTTTTTTCGAATAAATAGAAATCCGAATGGTTATTCGCCGACATCAGTTGGCGATTGGCCACTTTATGTTTATCCCGAACGTGCTCATATTGTACTAGATGTATTGAATAAATCAACAGGCATAGCACATCGTGCTGATTATTGTCGATTTTGGGAACAATATGTGCCTATTCTATTGGAAGAATTCGGTAGAAATTCTTTTTTTTTCTCTTATTTAAAACTAAAAAAAAACCGTCGCTTTTTCAATTGTTTAGAACGATGCGTCATTCATGGACCTTCATCGAATTCTTTGCAAGAAAAATCATCGAGTTCATCACGACAGAACTCATTTTTACATATATTCGTTCTTTTCATTATTCTTATTCAATTGAAATATTAAAATAGAATTCTTTGACAATTTTTTGTGTTCACATATCATTACTGTCTCTGTTGCCTTCGCCTTTTCCTCTCGCTCTCTTTCTCATTTAAATAAAGTTCTCAAACGTTTCGGTTCGTTGTTTTTGCTCGTTTTGCCCAATTCATAATTAGAAGAACTCGAATGTTGTCGAAAAAATTGAGATTTTAAAAATTTTTCTTTGCATTAATTGAGCTCAATGGCTTAATACACAAAAAAAGAGAAAACAAACAAACAAACAAGAAAAGAAGAAGATTTCTGTACAAAGATTAATTAATATTTGAAACAACTCGTCTTTCGGAAGTGTTTGCTTTTTCAATGTCATCATTGATTATTTGATTTCATACTGAGATTCATCATTAAAAACAAACGGCTAGTCTAGATTTTACAAAATGAACAAGAGAGAGACAGTTTCGAGGCACTGTGAAAAAAAAACAGAAATTTACAAAAGAAACAAAATCGTTATTTGCTTCGATAAGACTAAAAAGAATAATACATTCGAAAGAGAAAAGAAACAATTTTCAAGATTAGAAATACTTCGCATGAATCTGTATTTTTAAGATATTTATTATTATTAAATACATATCGGAAATATATAAATAACGAGATAGATTATCTCAACTGTACACAAAAGGAAACCACACACAAATGTATATATGTATAAATGTATTGTCATCGTTGTTTACAAGTAGAAAAAGAAGAGAAAAATACTTTTGGTTTTTGTGTAAGAAGAAGAAGAATATCGAGAGAAACAAACAGAAAAGATTTTATTCCTCATAGAAAAATGCGAACAACGATACGTACAAAAAGAATTTCATTGAATTCGAAGAGTTTCTTTTCTCTAAGCTCGTTATTACCAGTCATTGGAAACAACGACGGCGAACAAAAAAGAAAGAATAAGAATAATACAGATTAACATTGAATAGAAGTCACTGGAACAGATATACACGAATAAATTATCTGCGCTTGTCGATTGTCAATTTCGACGATTCGGGATGCTGCTACCTGTTATAAGGATGATGACCATGAGAAGCTAAAATCAAACGAAGCCCCAATCAGCATTTCGATGATTGAGATAAAAAAAACACTTACACATGTAATTCGGATTGTTGTACTGTTGTTGTCTTTGTAAGTGAGGATGATGGTGATAGGAATAGGATTGTTGGTGAGTTGGGTAATGATATTTCATTGAATTTTGATGGAAAGGTGTTGGCGTCGAATGAGGATTGATGAACGGATTGGAGAAAGGGAAATTGAAGAATGGCGATGCTTGTGGATCGAAAGGATGAAATGATTGTGAGTAAGGATCGATGTGCATTTGCGATTGCGAAGGTGCTGATGGTGGCGGAGGCTGATAATCTTTCCTCTGCATGGCATTTTGATGAGATTTTTTCATTTTCTTCGGACTTTGAGTGATTTGATTCGAGTTTTTCGTTTGCTGAATATTGGCTTCATTCTCCGGCGGCGGCGTTATAAAAGTATTGTTATTCAACGGTTCATCATCGTAGTTCAACAAATGCGTTAGTTTCTTATTCGAATTTATCGGTGACGACGATGAATTATTCATACTTGCTGCTGCTGTGGGTGGAGTGTCTTGCTTGTGAAGATTGATGTCTTCGATTTCTCCGGGTGTCGGCGGAATTCGAGTGTCGGGCGATGATTGCTGGTGGTAGAGTTGAGCGAGGGATTGTTCGAAACGAGTTAAACCGGCGTATTCGGTTTTTAAGGAGAGTTTTGCTTCGGTTTCGATTTGTTCGTCGAGTGACGGAGGTGAGTCTTTGGGTCGTTTGGTTTTTTTGATTGGCTTTCGGATTTTGATTTTCGGCAGAGGCGGCTGAGTTTCTTCTTCTTGTTTCGGTGGCGAAGGTAATTTCGTTCGAATTTTGATTTTCAATGGCGGTCGAACATTTTCACAGATGGTAACAGGCGATGGCGACGACGATTCTCGTTTGTCTTTCGGGTAGATCGACTTCAATTTCAATTTGACCGATGGAATGGGCTCGTACTGTTCCGTTGGTTTCTTCTTGAGATTTTCTTGGTAAACTTTTTGGTAGTGAAAAAAGTTCTTCTCGAGAATTTCTTTCGTTGGCTCTTCGATTTGTTCGATCAATTCGTCGAGATTATCTGCAGCAGCGACGTCGGTCGATGTGGTTGTTTGCCCTTGATTTTCGATAATTTCGTAGGGATTTTCGACGGGTGCTGATGGTTCGTTGAGTAGCTCTTCGATTTGAGTCGGCAGCGGACTAGATGATTGGTCGTGAGTTGTATCGGGAACACGGCCAGATTCGATGACCACTTCGTCTTGCATCGGCGAGAGAATCGGTTCGAATAGGATTCGAGCTTTTCGAGAGTTGGTTTCCATCGGAACAGGAGGAGCTTCGACAGTTGTTATCGGTGATGGTGGAAGAATTTCAGTTGGAACAGGAGGTAAAGTAGGAAAATCCATTGTTTCTTTGATTGGCGATGGCGAACGCGTTTGATTGATCTGTAAAATCGACGTTAAATCCGTAATATCGGCCGTATCTTCCGCTTTGGGCGAGTCGTTCAACGTCAAATCTTTGTCTTGTTCGCATTGTTCCAATTGTTTCTGCAGCAATTCTTGTTCCTGTTCGATGGGATAGAAATACTGGAGATCGTTCTCGGGCACTTCGATTGCCGTTTCATTCGTTGCTTCGAGTAGAGCAAATGAGAAGTCATTCGTTTCATTGACAGTCGCTTGCACATGCGAGAGAACATCCTGATCGGTAACCGTGACTAAATCATCGAGAATATCCTGATATTTGACTGATTCATAGGTGGCGACTTGACTCGGTTCGATGTGCCGAGCGGTCAGCTGGACGCCTTCTTCGGGCGGGTTTATCTGCGAGGTTTGCTCGGGATTGTTGAGCGGCACGATCGTCGTGAAAACGTTGTTGTTGATCAACGACGAGCCCGGGTAAATCGGAGGAGGAGGAGGAGCAGCGGCGGCTGGAGTTGACGGCGTGAGTAGACTAGTGAAGAGATTTTGTTCGGAATTGATGTTGAGTTTGATTTGCGTGTCGTCGAGGTCGAATTGTTTGAGGAAAGTCGTTTCGTCGAAGTTCATTTCGACGAAATTCATTTCGTCTTCGTTCATAAACGAGGTGATTTGTTCGTTGTCGACGTTGTAATCTTGAAGATTCGAGTGCGATTCCTGGTCGAACTCGTCGAGCGACGAGGCGATCGTCGTGTTCACGATGTGTCGAACGTCGATATGATCCAGCGTTCGCATCAAATTGCTCGACGAGTCGTTCGAAAGGATATTCGCGGTTGTCGTTGGCTGAGGGGGAAGGAAATTCGAAGCGATTAGCTCTTGATCGAAGTTCTGCATGAGTCCGGAGATCGATTCAGCGAAGGAATTCAACGGCGGCGGTGAATTCGGCTGCAGGAGATTGTCGGTTTGGCCTTTCGATTGCCGTTTTTTCGTTGAACTCGAACGTTTGTTGGTTGTGACAATGCGTTGGACGTTGAGCGGCGCCGGAGCCAATGGTCGACCGAGATTCGGTGCGATTGGGACCAGCGATGGGTTGATCGAGCTCGACGAAGGAACTTTCTTTCGATTTCGATTCGGCGGCGGCTTTTTCGGCGTCGATGGAACTGGAAGATCAGCTGGTTTCAATTGATTTGTTGATGAAGAAGAAGAAGAAGAAGAAGAAGGTTCGAGAGGATGTTCATCGAAAGAAGTCGATGCTGAGCTCGTATTCGTGAGCAACGAGGGCGTGAGGATGTTTGTATTGATGGATTTCGATTCGTTGGACAAGACAGGCGCGAGAACTTGCAAGGAATTCGATCTGGATGAAGGTTTCGGTCGAATTGGCCTCGGTTGTTTGTGATTGAGATCATTGTCGAGCAGATTCGTCGTTTCGCCGTTGGATGAAGTCGATAATTGTCTCGTCGGGTAATCGAACTGTTCGGACTTGGATTTCGGTAGATCTTGAGCGAGAATCGACGGTGGTTTCGGCCGAATCGATATCTGATGTTGATCGGACTCGTTTGTTGGATTGAGATTCGACGACGAAGAAGTCGTTGTCGTCACCGTTGTCGTCGTTGTCGATGACGAAGGTTGAGACAAATACATCAGATTGTTTTGTGAAGCTAAAAACGTTTGCAGTGAATCAATGTTCACATTGTTGAAATTAACTAAATTTATCGGCTGAATTAGATTCGTATTGTTTTGTACAAGTGTATTCGAGTTGTTTTGAATGAACGGTTGACTTGTTGTTTGAAGAATTGTGTTGAAATTCGGCGCGATATTCGATTGATTGCCGTGAATCGTCTGACCCGAGTAGTTCTGTTGGTTAATCGGCGCGTGATTTGTTATGTATTGATGAGTGTTTTGATTTGTTGTGTTGATTGAGTTTGTTGTTAGATTGATATCGGAATTTTCGAATGAAATATGCGAGGAATCGTTTGATTTGTCATCGTGTGGAGTCGATGATGAATCGAGAATAAGACCTTCTGCAGAAAAGAAAACGAATTTTAACTCGAATTGAAAGAGAATGTTTACGTGAACGAAGCAATTGCAAGAGTTTGGCATTTTCTTCTCGAAGATTTCGAACTGTATCTTCGAGATTCGCTGAATTATCTAAACAGATTCGTCATTCGATGAACGTCAAAAACGTTTTCACACAAACCTTTCCCTTCTGGTTCAACCATTATTGAATGAAATGACAATGACAATCAAATATATGAATAGTACACTGTTCCATGACATATATTAAACAATTTATAAAAAATAGATCTACAAGAGATAATCGAATGCGGTTTACGAACAGTTTTTTTTTCCTCTTCTCGTTCTTTGCGTTTTTAAACGAATTATTTTAAGAGCATGACGACAAAAAATGTCATCAGACATTATGCAGTGATTAATGCCTCTCAAGACGTTTCTTCATTCTTCAAGACATTCATAGGTACATTTCTATCGAATGATTAACTCGATCAGTCAATCAAATATTATGTTCACTAAAAAACACCGTAGTTTTCACCGAAAATTCATTTGAAAATCAATTTTAATGACGAAAAAATTCTTTTCATATTTAAACAACAAAATCCTTCGATAGATGTCGCTCTTTTGTTGAAGGTCGTTCGATACAAATACGCGTATATAATTCACCTGTATTCTTCTTAGTCTTATTATAATTCAACTTAACTTGTAATTAACCGTGACAAAAATACTCGATTGTTTGATGTAGCGAACTTTTCGAATAGAATTTCATCGGTGTCGTACATATGTTCACACCTAGGAGTCTTGTTAATTTCTTTTTTTTTTTATTTCTCTCGTTTCTCGATTTGATTTGATTCTTTTTTTAGCGGTATCAATGAGAGTGAAAGCCTTGTTTTTTTGTCATTCATTCTCATTCACTTATTCGACCTTAGCCGAAACAACATGTTGGAGAACGAGAGAGTGAGAGAAAGAACGAGAACAACACACGCACATACCGCCAATGTGTGAGACTAAGAAAAAAGAAAATTGCGGTTATGATTCGTGAGTAAGACAATCTTTTCTTTTTTCTCTCTTTTTTTTCTTCTTCGAACTCGAGTAAGTCGATTATTTAACTAACGTTCAAACAGAGAAAAGAGATTTTCATTTGATATTCTTCGAAATTGACAAGTTCAATTCACATTTCAATCGATACATGTGCATGTAATAGAAAGAAAAAGAAAATCAATGCATATTTTACGATTATGCAATAATCATCTGCAGAAGCTCGTATACCAAAAAAGAAAGAACAAAAAAAAACTATATATATATATATACATTTATGCTGTGGCCCCCCGTATTTCTTTTTCTTCTTCTTTTTTTGATATATTGCTCGTCGTTTATTTGGCTCTATTGCATCAGTAGTTAGTATAGAAGAAAAAAAGAGCGGAATGTCACCGAATTGTCGTTAGTATTACCCGAGGACGGACATAACTTGATTGACCTCGAAGAAAGTAAACAGAGGAAAAGCAAAAGTAGTAGGCAGAAGAAGAAGAAGAAGAAGAGAAGAGGATAAGATGTGTAATACGGTAGAGTTGATCAGTAGATAAAGGAAACATGCTCATGACAACAGAAATATTTGTCTATTCGTTGTAATAGTAAGTAGTAAGAGATCTATTGGTCGGTCCATATATCTGACGCATCTGTTACATTACAAGCATAGTTTTTGTTTAAATATATATCCGCCTGTGGTTATTCATCACGTTCGTTTTTTTCCCCTGCGTGCTGTTGTTAAATGTCTATTAAATTTTTTTTAACGATTATATTCTCGATTTTTGTTTCGTTTCATATTGCATAGTCTATATTAACAATGTCTGTTCGATTGAAATACTCATTCGAAGTCTCTCGTTTTTCATTCGCTCATTGTTATATCTCTCAATGAGAAGCAGAAATAAAAAGAAAAAAAAGAAAAAGAATCGTCTCGAATATCTTGTTACATACACACAGACATATCTCCTATTGTAAGTCTGCCTAAACTGCATACGATCTTGATAATAGTGTTGTTATTCGTTGACTGTTTACGAGCCTTGATTTTCGTATGACGGGCATCAGACGAGTACTAAAGTGATTTATAAGTGTACGATGTATTTAAGTGCGAGCATGTCTATGTCTCTCATTACGATTCTTTTCGTTTGTCGAGTTTTTTACCTTGTATATTAATCAATGAGCCTTCTTCCTCGTCGTTTCATTTCGTTTCTTTTCTTTCTTTTCTCGGTTAAACTATCGATCATCTCGGTATGTTTCTTTTCAAATTCAGATGTATAAAACGAACTCTTCAGCTTAGTTTTAATTATTTATTTATTCTGGCACCTTGACGATGGTAGCCAGCGAATGTTGTTATGCCATCTTAGGCGTTAAATCAACGGCGACGGACGATGAAATTCGAAAAGCCTATCGAAAGAAAGCTCTTCAATATCATCCGGACAAGAATCCATCGGCAACAGCTGAAGATATCTTCAAACAAATCAATAAAGCCTATGAAACCTTAAGTGATGCTGACAAACGTCGAACCTACGATTTGCAACAGCAAACCAAAAATGCTCAATCATCATCTCATCAATCGAAAGTTGATCCATCGTTTCAATCACATTTCTCATCAACAAATGCGAATCATTCGTCTCATTTTCGTTTTCATGATCCATTTTTTGATTTTCATCAACGACACGCGTTCTTTGCTAGGAAATTTCATTCGCCAAATTTTTCATTTTTCAATTCGACGTTCGGTTCGTCGGACGACGATGAACTCGATGACGAACATTTCGATTCAATACCATCATCACTACATTCTAGTCAACGACGTTTTCGATCGAATCATTCGGCACATTGGCCATTCGAAAACGATCCTTTCTTTATGTTCGACATGATCACGCGTTCGCTATTCGATCAAGTTCTCAACGATGATTTCTTTCATCGTCATCACTCGACAGCTCGTTTACGTAGTTCGTCATCGGCAAATCGAACGAAGATTCCCGTCAATCATGTCACACCGAACTCACGACGGCCTACGTCATCGTCTCGTTTTCATTCGAAAGACAGCGACGAAGAGAATCTCGATGAACATTTCGTCTATCAACAACCGAAACCTACATCGAGCTCGCGTCTTCGTCGACGTACAACCGACATTCATTCATCAGCTGACCAAAAAAGTAAACTACAAACATGTCAATACTGTTTTTATCCGCTGACATCGATCGAAAATCTTCGTAAACATGAATCGACATGTCGTCATCGGCCCGAACAAGACCAAATCTATTCGACAAAATGCTCGTATTGCCATGAAAATATTCGTCTCAGTGATTATCTTAAACATGAAGAACTCTGCAAACAATTCGGCCCAATGAAAGATCAAAACAAATCTTCGTATAAAACTCATTCGAAAATATCATCTGGTAATAGAATAAACCGACCTAATACCGTTCAATAGTTTTTATTAGCATGATTCACATATATCATCAAATTTAGTTTTGCCACATTTTCTCTCTTTTCTGTACTTTTTTTTTCATGATTTATTTTTTATTAATTATTCCAACAAATTGATTCTACTCACTTTTAATTATGATTTAATACATAGAGATTTTTGCATGTGATTATTAGTTTTGCTGCACTTGCTATAGTAGTTTGGTAGAATCCAATTGTAGATTGGTGTCTCGTTTTCTATGTTTTTTTTTCTTTGTCAATAATTTATCGATTGAGTTTGTTTGTTTGAAGGAAGTGGTCTGTCCAATGATTTGGATCAATTACGTACATGTAATCGTTGCCAACGTATATTTCCCGTTCTCTCCGATCTATTTAATCATTTATGTGATGATGAACATGATTTACCAACCACAAAAACAAATAGTCCATCATTACTCGAACAAATCTCGTCAACATCACCTAAGTCTTTCAAATTATCACGTCAACCATCAACTCTACAAAAGAATTCAATATCATCGACTAAAGATTCTCAACGTCAGCACATTCCTGTTTCGGTTTTTAAACGACCATTATTGCATCATTTAAATTCAACAACAATTCGTTCTTAACAAACAAACAACTTGTTTTTTCTTCTCACACATATACATACATACATATATATCTTAACGAACACATACATCTTTTCTGATCACCGATTTATTTTGCTTTGACATCGAATAGAAAAATTGACTCGATTTTTCAAATAGAATTACAGCAAATTCAGTTTGTGTGTTTAACCGAACCATACATTTTGAATAATTTCTCGCGAACGCGCGTGTAAAAACGCGCATAATAGAAAAATCAAATCATCGAACACATATGTCAAAGACACATTTCTAATGGGTCATTTAAGTTTGCTTTAACGAGTCGAGAATAATAGTTGTACTTGATCTTGCCAAGGACGTATATTTACATACAATTCACTTAACAAACTAACCTTTCAATCAAAAGCACAAGAAGAAGAAAAAAGAAAGAAAACGACAAATAAAATCTACATGATTGTTCGAAGATGATTCTGTTCGTTTTCAAGTCGATTGAGAACGTCGAGCTAAAAACCAAAAAAAAAAGTCAAATCAAATGAACTTTTGTAAAATATAAATCAACGAACTTCAGCATTAACTACAGCTAATATCGACATCCAAGCGTCTTCATCATGTAAACTTTCGTCAACAAATGACTGATTAGCCGATTGTCTTGAAACAGGGGTACTCGGCTTTTTCGGACTAGTAGAATTCGATGGATCCAATGAAATATTATCTGATTTATCGAGAACATTCTCTTCCAATCCATCTGTAAATACAACAAACGAGATGTATGTTTCTTTTTGTTTTTTTTCAATCAATTACCAGTGATTAATCGTAACTGATTCGCTGACGTTCCTGAAACAGGTCGTGGAATAGCAGTTGATTGATAAACTTTCGGTACGATATTATTCGAGTGATTATTTGGAATGTAAATTGTTTTCTTTGGAATATTATTATTCGCCACTCTCGGATGAATTTTTGTATGATCTTTGAATGTTCCTCGACTGTAAAACAAAAACTATTGTGAAAGACGAAATAGATCAATTGAATTCACTTGATTGGCATCAGTGCTGGTTTGCTATTTAATTTAGTTTTAGTAGTCGTGTGAATCCAAGGCGTTTTCACAGTTGGATTTCGAATTGGTTGAACGATTGTCGGGGAATTTTTGAATGTTTGATTTCGAGATATTCCACTAGATTGAAATAGTTTTGATACAAAGAGAGAATAAGATGTAAATCTACTTTTTTTTCACTAATTTAACGTCATCAAACAGTTTTTCATTGGAAAAAGCCATTCGTTTACGACGAAAATGTCGCCGAAGATAATAGACAATTAACATAACTATCATCAACAAAAACAACAGACTTATTCCGGCAACAAGACCGATTTGCCAAGGTTCGAGAAAAGGTCTCGATGTTGTTGTAAACACATTCGTTTCGTCTGCTGTTGGCACCGTAGATGTAGTTGTATATGCACTTAAACGAGAACGCAAACTTGACTAAATAAGATCGTAATTAACACACTTCAAACCTGCATTTGAAATTCCATGGATTGTGCGATGTGACCGTACATACTGGTGTTGTACTGTTTTGTGCACAAAGTGACTCTTGAGCAGTGAATGCACTCGAACATGCGTCTGATCGAGCAGCTACAAGTGTAAAATAATGAAGAAATTCGTTTGAAGAACAAACAGATCTATTCTACTGTTGTTTAGAGTTATCGAAGAAAGATTGAATGGACGTGTTGTAGGTTCAGTTTCAATATAAAATCCATTGAAAAAATACGAATTATATCTAATAAATTCGTAGTAAGCCGAAGCTAGAATTCGAGAACAAATCTGTCGGTTTTGCGGCTCGCAGAAATAAAAACATTCGTTTACCAAATTTGATTTGTACTTCAATCGATGCTGATTTAGCCAATGTAATCATATGATTAAAATATTTCTGCGATTTTGAATTACAACTAACCGATGACAAAACGAATAAAATGAAATTTCATTGAACAAAATCTGATTTACTCGATATCAGTAATCGTCACATTCGAAAATTCGCTGAAAACCGGATTCGTTTGATTACTTTGATAATATTCGAAGAGCTGTCAAATTCAAAAAATCAATTCAAAAATGAAAAATCCGCCGTACAAACACGTACATCTTCGATAGTCTTCGAAATATTTACTGTTTGATCACAACCAGTGAGTCCAGTTGTTACTACGAATGATATCGAATCATTTTAATAGCGCATAATTATATTTTCCTACTTGTTAAATTGTTTGCATAAATTGGTGTTCGAGGAGTTGAATTTGCCATTGGATGCTAAGTTAAAATCTTCGTTATTGCACAAAGAATTGTTCTTAAATATTTCAAATATTCTTCATAAGTAAAAAAAAAACAAACTAAAAAACGAACTTTAACAACGAAAAGCAACAGCTCACAAACACAATTCGATGTGCATCATTTTCGTTTTCATATACATATAAATTCGCCTTCACCTCAAGCTTTTGTCTTCGTCTTTCAAATATCACAGAAAAAAAAACGAAAAATGCCTATGGTTTTAAATCACAACGCATTTTTCACGCTTTTCTGTACGTGTTATTCATAGTATTCTGTATTTAAACAAACACATCCATTTACTGGTTATTTTCTTTTCGCTTCAAGTAAAAAAATTCCTTTTTTTTTTCGTTTGAACTCTATTTTTGTTTGAATAAAGCGATTAATTATTCGATGTTTTTATCTACTTTGCAATCTATAAGGTTTTTTTCTTTTTTTTTTGCCCTCTCACGACGAACAGACAATTTATTAAAAAAATAGAAAATGTTTTTCTTTTTGAATTCGTATGATGAAGATCCAAAATGTTGTTCTCGAACATCGATAAGTATTTTGTTTTCATGTTTTTGATTAACACAATTTTCAGAATACCAAACAGATTCATTTTTTTTTCTTGTTCTTGCTACTGATAATAAAAAAACAACCGGAACTTTTGAACACAAACGAACAACATCAATAGATTCTAAGAGATTGACAAAAAACAAAACAAAATGTTTAAAGTGAAATTTCGTCTTCTTTTGTTCGTCGACTCGATACACTCGAACGTGTTTTAAAACTCGATCGATGACTGTATAAACCTGCGGCCACACCTGATCGATACATGTTAGTTGTCGCATCGAAATCCTGATTTTGTAGCTGATTGCAAAAACTATCGAACGGTACGGCACTATCTTGCGAATGGCTTGCATAGAGACGTTTATGTTCACAATAAGCTTCGATTGTTGATCGACGTTGTTCGACAAGAATATGTCGACGATGAAATGTTAGAAAATACTTCAATGCACAACGAAATCGACTATGTGTGCAAAGAATAATCAAACATTTGTGAGAATAAAGCGACAATTCAAAAGCATGGCCAATCGTTTGCATTTGTCGATGTGCATGAACAAGAATACGATTTGATGACGAGATTGTTTCGCTATGATGCGAAGCAAATAGAATAGCAAGACGTAAGAATTTACTTGGAATCGATAGTAAAACAAAAACAATGCCGAGTGTAAATGCTGCATTGTACGTTCGAAGATATTCAACGATTGGAGATTGGGATTGAATCGAAATATTCTCGGTTGTTGAATTATGTAAACGTAATTCGTGCCAAATCGATGCACCTTTGCAGAGAATTTTAATCGAAAGAATAGCAATGAGAATTGTTGGTAAAATTAAACCAATGCCGGTGTAGAAAAAAACATTGAGAATAACGCCAGTCGAATAGACCGATGCTTGTAGATCGACCATTTCAGTATTCATCAGACAATGATGTTGAATTGTTAGATTGAATGTTGTATTTGGCGGCATAGTTAATGATTCGTTGTATGACATCGATTCAATCGGTGGAACATTGAAAAGAGTAAAGAGAAATAATAAAGCCAGACTAAAATATAGAAAAAGAAAACATTTGAAATTCTATTTAATTATCGGAAATGTAATCATGAATTTGATTAAGATATCGAAGAGGAGAACAACAACAACAACAACAGTAGTAGTAGACTTACAAAGCGTATTTGGCATTGACTATTGTAATTAATCGATAGTATTTCGGATAGACAAGAAACAATCGATTGAGTAATAGTAAAATAATTAACCAATGTGCCATTAATGTCGATGTACGTATAATATATGTTAATAACTTACAGGATACAGTTGAAAGATTGATTAAACCTGTCATTGTTTCAGTTTCAGTATTTGATAATGAACGATATCGTATTATTGAATTGATTAAATGATAAAAAAGAATGATTAAATCAAAACAAGAAATTTCAACAAGAAAATTTTCAAATGTACGTTTTTGTCCATCGAATGTATTTTTAATAATATACCCATTACCGATTAAAATTAAAAGATTTCCAATTAATCCGAAAAGAAAAAAGCAAATCGTTATAACTAATGATGCATATTCCATTTGATGAATATGTTCATCGGATCCAAATGGTGAATGATCATCATGTTCAGATGTCCAGCTATCGTTTATGATGTTTCGATGAAGATCCATTGGAAAGAAATGATTGCCGACACGAATCGTTATTCAATGCACCAGAGATCTAATTCAATTTCTTTGTGTCTTATTAGTCGAATGATTATGCATGCAAAAATGCCGAACATAATTCGATTTCTCAAATGATCAAATCAACGAAAAGAGAAGAAAAAAATATATAGATAGATATGCATTTTATTTGAACGAAGTAAATATATTGTAAAATATGACATTGGTTATTGTTCTACCGTGGAATTAGACAAACATCGATCGAGTGTTTTTTGTCTGCGTATGTTGAAGAACTCGATAAGAGAAAAGAATAGCGTTGATTTCGAATTAATCAATAGGAAATCTATTGAGGACATTCGTTTTTTTTTCTATTAACACAATTGTCGTATTTTAATAACACACAAGTCAAGATGTTCCGGTTGTTTCTCTCTTTTTTTTTATTATGATGGAATATGTGTAAATAGATATTTGAATTTCAAAATTAGATATCTCACATTCAGTATTCGACTTGTTAATTTAGTTTTAAAGATTTCCCTTTTTTTTTTTATTGATATAATAGATGTTTCACAATATAATTATAATTGAAAATTGAATAAGGGAAACAAAAGAAAAAAAAAGAAGAAATAAAATAAATTGGGTGCTTAAACAGTTGGGTAGCTAGCAGCTGTAGCAATACCGCATTGATTTTTCTTGTTACGTGTCATTTTGATGTAACCTTGGTCACCCCATCCAGTACCCCAGCTAAAATCGAGAGAATTCATTTAAATATTCGATTCTACTTGATTGTCATCTATTTATAAATTACCTGTTTTTAACGAGCCAGTAGTCTTTTCCGCTATCTGTACCATAACCAACAGCGAGAACACCGTGATCAAGACGTGTTTGTGAGCAGAATAATTCGTTGTAGACTAAAATACAATTGTAAAAATCGAATGAAATCGATTGAAATACATACCACCAGATTTGTATAATTGAAATGAGGCGTGGCTAGCATCGATGGCGACTGAAATTGGACCAACAGTGGCAACAGCTTGTTGAAGAGCATTTTCATCTTTCGATGTGATATCAGTGAAACCTGTATCGGTGGCACCAACATCAGCGGCTTTGAATCGGCATGTATTGTCAACAGCTTCATATGGGTATGAGGCTTCGGTATCGATACCGTTGTTTTCTTTGACGTATGTGAAAGCTTGATCCATCAAACCACCGTTGCAACCCATGTTACCTTGTTTTTGTGAACAATCGACTAAGTTTTGTTCCGAGAGTGAGATGAGTTTGCCGGTTTTTTTGAATGTTTGACCTTCGAGTGAGCCAGTAGCTGAAAATGACCAGCATGAACCGCATTGACCTTGATCTTTGATTGGTGTAACGTAACCTTGTGTACGCCAGTCTAAACGAGGACAAAATTAAGTTCATTCCATTGAACGTTCGACAAATTGATGATTTTACATACCGACGGTGTCTGGGAGTTGAACGCTGGGGTCGAAGGCAAAAACGTTGGCGTTTGTACGTTGAACACGGGCTGAAGCGTTGTAACCGTTCATGGCTTTGACGAATTCACCAGTTGTCTATTGATTAATAAAATCAATTCAATAATTCGATATGAAATCAAATTGTCATGACTTACTAAATCAGCGAATCTGTTCATTCCGAGCCAGTATGTGTGGATACCCATATCAGCTTCAAGATTGTGTTGTTGGACAAGTTTCAAGTTACCTTCCCAGATACCACGACTAGAATGTTTCGACATTAGTATAGAAATACAAAAAAAAACTATGCGATAGAAAACTACCGAAGAAGTTCTTCTGCGGTGGTATAAGCTTTGCTGTGAACTTGTTTCCACGAGTCCCATTGTTGATTGAGTGTTGCATCGAAAGCTAATGCGCAACCGAATGCAAGAGCAAGAATTGCCAAAACCGAAGTTGATTGCATCTAAATATATTGTGCACAACTCGAAATATACGTCTGATTATTAGTATTCCGTTATGCTTACCTCTATTATACGAAATAAGAAAGAAACTGCGATTCAATTTGAATTTACAAGCCGCTTTTATATTATCGCTTATCTGACGTAGCGTGTGATATTGATGCAGCATTTTCAACGCAAAATCACTTTATCAGTATTTATTTGCCTGGTCATCGTTATTTTTATTCTCTCTGAATGCGCTGTCAGCAAAAAAAAACGCATCAGGCCGATAAAATGATAACATTATCCTTGAAAATACAGCCTGCACTTTTTTTTGTTTTGTTCGAACAAAATATAAAAGTAAAAAATGAGTACAACAATATTATGTAGACTAGTAGAATGAAGATCCTCTCATATCGTTTTTGTTATAAATTCTTTGATAGTATCGGAAAAACATTCCTACAACAGAGATTTGAGTGCAGCTGGGTCATTGTTAGCAAAGGTATATCGAAGATTTTTTTTTTTCATTAAATTCGTAACCATCTGTACGATCAAGCAGCTGCTGCTCAGAGAGAGTAAAAAGAACAAGCTTATCACTATTCGTAATGTGAACTTCTTCGATTGTACCGACAACTGCAAGGACGAAGCTTGAATCCCGTAGGCCTTGGCGTTTAATTGAAGTGACGGGATTTTTTCTCACGCTGATCTAACGATAGAAAAATATCATATGGAGTCTTTCTCAAGAGACCTCTACTACTATTATTTGAATCGAATTTTGTCGATATATTTCGTGTTTTATGTATTGCAAAAGAAATGGTCATACAAAAAAAAACGATGAATTATACGAAAAAGAATTGAATTTGTTTTTAAACAGTTGGAAAACTGGCATCGGTAGCAATGCCACATTCATTTTTCTTGTTACGTGTCATACGAATATAACCTTGTTCGCCCCAAGTTGTTCCCCAACTAAAAGATTTAAATTGAAATATTTTTGATGATATGTAGTTTGTTTTTCTATAAATAGTTACCAATTTTTAACAAGCCAAAAGTCTTTACCAGTATCCGTTCCATAGCCAACGACGAGCATTGCTCGATCAAGAGTTTTTTCTGAGCAAAATAGTTGATGATAAACTAAACGAATCGACAGAAATGAATATAATAAATAGACAATCAATTTTGTTGAAATATATTCCTACCACCGCTTTTGTATAATTGAAATGCTGGGTGATTAGAATCGATCATCACGGCAACTGGACCAGTGACAGCAACAGCTTGTTGAAGAGCATTTTCGTCTTTCGATGTAACTTGAGTAAAACCACTAGCATTTGCAACAATTAAACTAGTATTAACTCGGCATTTATAATCGATATTTTCATAAGGATACGAAGTTTCAGCTTCAAGACCAACTTGTTTCATGTATTGAAAAGATTGAATAGCTGTACCATTGACACAACCTTGGTTACCTTGTGCATCCGAGCAATCGATCAATTGTTGAATAGAGAGTGGAATGAGTTTGCCAGTGGCATTGAAATGTTGGCCTTCGAGTGCGCCGGTGGCTGCAATGGCCCAATCGGAACTACATTCTTGTTGTTGTCGAACTGGAGTCACGTAACCTTTTTCTCGCCAATCTACAGAAGAAACAAAAAATTGAGAATAATATTCATTTACAATTAATTACTTACCAACTGTATCCGGTAATCGAAGATTAGGATTGTAAGTAAATGTTTTGACATTTGAATTTTCTAATTTTTTTCCAATTTCTTTTTTACCACTTGAAAGTTTAGAAAATTCACTAAGAGTCTACAATAACAAATTCAAGAACAATATATTTCAATCATTGCATGATTATTATATCTACTAAATCTGCAAATTGATTCATTCCAACCCAAAACGTATAAATTCCTAAGTCAGCTTGTAAATTGTGTTCTTCAACGAATTTTAAATTACTTTCCCAAATATTACGACTACGATATAAATACAACAATCGAAATCTTAAAAAGTAAAGCTTTCATTTACCGAACAGATTCGTCTGCATTCGAATAACGTTTGTTGTATGTTTGTTTCCATTGTTTCCAATGTTGTTCAAGTTCAATATTGAAAGCAAAAGTGACGGAAAAAACAAGTGCAAAAATAGTTAAAACCGAACGAAAATACATCTAAACTTTATCACCGCAATAATAAACGACAGCAAGTATTCAACAGCCTACCTTGACCAAACAAAAACAGAAATATTTCGTCTTTTTTTAATGTTGTTACTTATCTTTGCATCTACTTAGTTATCAACTTGTCTATTAAAACAAACAAAACATCCACAGACGAATTTATTTTTCGTTTGAAAAGGAATATTTATTAATATTCTCAAGAAAACAAAATTGTTTATTCAGTTGTATAACTAGCGTATGTAGCAATGCCGCATTGATTATTTTTATTACGTGACATTCGGATATATCCTTGTTCACCCCAACTTGCACCCCAACTAAAACATAAAGAAATACTCAGTAGATTCGAAATAAATGCATACACTGTTGTACCTATTTCTAACGATCCAAAAATCTGTATTTGATTGTGATCCGTAGCCTACGACGAGAAGGGATTGATCAAGTTGAACTTGTGAACATGCTGCTTCATTATAAACTAAATAAATCATTTTGAAACTTAACTGATAAAATAAAAAAAAAGAAACATGATACATACCACCGCCTGTATACAATTGAAAAGATGAATGACTTGCATCAATTGCAACACCAATGGGTCCAATAGTGGCAACTGCTTGTTGAAGAGCTTGTTCATTTTTAGACTCAACATTGACATATCCACTAACTTTAGCAACAATTTTCGATGGATCGAAATGACATTGACCGCCAGCACCACTAGGTGGATATGATTGAGCGTCTTCGAGACCGCCTGCTTTTATAAGATATTGATAGATCTGTTCGAATGAACTGCCGGTACAACCAGCGCCCGAACAATCGACTATTTGTTCGTAGGAAAGTTGAACGAATTTGCCACTTTTCACGCAATGTACACCTTCAACAAGACCTACGACAGCGAATATCGTACTAGATCCGCATTGGCCTTGATTAGTAACAGGACCGACACAACCTTTTGTACGCCAATCTGAAAGATAAATGGTAAAACATTTTCTTTTTGATAAAATGAATAATATCCAATCGTACCAACAGAATCTGGTAAATCATTATTTGGATTAAATACGAATGTATCAGCATTTTCTTTTCGATTTGTGATATTCGAACTACGGATTCTCTTCACAAATTCGTCAACAGTCTATTATCAAAACAAAACAATAACACAACGAACGAATGCGATCGAATGAAAATTACTAAATCAGCAAATTGATTCATTCCAAGCCAGTATGTATAAACACCAGCATCAGCTTTTATATTGTGTTCTCGGACTATCTTTAAATTATCTTCCCAAATTGCACGACTAAAACAACAAAAATAAATAATTATTACAGACAAAAAAAAACAAGAAAAGATTTTCTACCGAGTGTTTTCTTCAACATCCGAGTAAAGTTTGTTATTATTTTGTTTCCATAAATTCCATTGTTGATTTAAGCTAACATCAAAAGCTAGCGCACAGCTGCAAACAAATCCCAAAACGACAATAATCGAAACACACTGCATCTTTATAAAAAAAAAAAAAGAAGAAGAAAGTCGCAATTGAAAACAACACGTTTTCATATTTTCTCACTCACCTTCGATATCGAGAATAAAAAAATGGTACGATTATAAATACTCTTCAAACCTATTTATACTTTATCTTTAACTTAGTAATTGACTTTTTTTTTGCTTTGTCATCAAAGTCATATAATCCTTTTAAATTTAGTACTTTTCCAGGTAATCATGACCCACATAAAGATGAATGATAGATTGAGTCTATTCTTCAGTAAAGAAATAATGTTCATTGAGTGCCGTTAAAGATCATGTTCGGTTTTGTGTTTATTTCAAATACGTAATAAGAAAAAAAAATACAAGAATATTCGAAAATATGTTCAAGAATCTAAAACATTTTCAAATGAATAACCATTGTTCGTTGTTGGTGATGGCTTGACATTGTCTAACGGTGATCGTTTCATTCCAGCACCATTTCCATCGATTAATCTTTCCATTTGTCTGATTGTATGTTCATTTTTAACCATTCGATCTTGTAATTGATGTCTTTCATAACCCAAATTCGTTAGAACGGAATCTTTTTCAATGAGTAATTCTTTAATTCGTTGATTTTCTGCTAAAGTATTCGCATGCATCTTTCTCAATTGTGTTAATTGGTCCGTTAAACCCATAAGAGCATCCTGCATTTTCATTGCTTCTTCATTTTTCACGAATGCATCGACAGATTTCAATTTTTCTAATTCCAATGCTAAACGTTTTTGTTTGGTATTAACCGACACGAGCTGTTTAGCAAGAAGATCATTTTCTTTTCGATAACCATTCTAAACAATGGTGAATTTCAATTAAAATCTCTCTCTCGTCTTTTCTCTCATCAACGTACGACATATTCAAGTAATTGTTTATTTTCTCCATTCAAATGATCGCATTGTTTACTTTGCGTATGTAATTGTTCCATGGCTGCTTTATATTGTGCTTGTAGTTCTTTAAGTTTTTGTACTAATAAAGCAAGTTTATTTTTACTATCACCATCGATAGTATCACGTTCGTTTTTCATCAAAGTAAAACGTTCTTGTAACATCGCTGCATTTGCTTCCGATCTTTAAATTAACAAAAAAAACAACACGAACTCTGAAGAAAAAAAAAGTTGTTAATTATGAATTTTTACCTTCTTAAATCTGTTTGTAAACCATTTGCTCGCACACCTATGAGTTCGAGTTTTTCCTCAGTTGTTTTCTTACTCGTTTGCAGTTCATTCAGTTTGCTTGCCATTCGAACATTGTCTTTTTCCAATGTATCACGAGCATAGACAATTTTAGTTAATTCTTCTTTCAATAACGAACCATCACGAATCGATTTTTCGAGATTTTGTTTGGCAATATAATATTTCTCTTTTAATAATTCAAGTTCGTTAATCAAAGCTTGATTTTGTCCTTTTAAATCTTCGTTATTACGCGTCAATGTATCGATCATTAAACGCATTTCACGATCAGCTGCTTTGAAACTAAATTGCAAAATAATTATTCAATTGAGCACACACACAAACCGATCAATTACCGTTCTTCCATTCGTCGATATTCATCGAGAACTTTTTTCGTTGCTTCATATTCGTGTGCTAATCGATCTAATTCAGCTCGTAATGTTTGATTATCTTGTTCGAGTCGTTGATATTTCGAACGGATTTCTCCGAGACGATTTCGTGCTAAATACATAAGTTTATCATGTTTATCTTGTATTTTGCCTAATTCAGTTCCAAGAGCCGCATTCTCTTCGGTTAAACGTTCATTTTGAAACCATAGATCGTAATTTTCGGCTTTGAGCTGAACAGCTTTCGATGCTGGTTGTTTACTTATAGTATTCAACGGTTGATTTCGATTGTTATTGTCTTGTAATAATTTCGGATTCGTTACTCGATATTCGAGATCTGCAAATGGATCGTGTCGATCATCTAATGAACCTGCCATTGATTGATTAAAATTGAGAATCTAAAAGAAAAGTAACATGATTTCGGTGTCATTTACTTGAGAGAATGAGCCTTTTTTTTTCTTCTTGTAAAGATGGTTTCACAATGCAAAGAAAATATTTGAAAAAAAGAAAAAAGACAACTTCTCGTTTTTTTTTCTCTCCCGTTTTCTCTTTTGTCTATAACGACAATGGTTGCTGCGATAGTCAAACAAATTTTCAAGGGAACATGAAGCAGTTTTGATCGTTGAAATAAAAAAAAAGAAGAAAAAAAACGACGACCAACTGGAGAAAAGAACAAAATATTAAAAAACATCGGCAAAATGTCTTTTTTCCTTTCAATTCAAGTGACATATTCAGTAAGAAACAAAAATCAATAATGAAATTTACAAAATTGTAGCTCAATTCTCCTTTGACATGCAACTGTCTTAAATTAGAAACGAAATAAAAGAGAAAAAAATACAAATATCAGTAGTAGTGTTCAAGTTTTGACGGTTGTTGGCGTTAGTTTATTTTCGTAAACTCGAATAAGTTCTTTGCCGAAAATTGTCTGATCAAGTTGAAGATTTAATTTCGAGAATTCAATTGATTCAATCAGATCTTCACTGACATCGGGAATCGTTTGTAAATTATCGGATAACTCCATTAAATCTTTATCAGTAATATTTTTTGCAGATAGTTTCCGTTTTGCAATTTCAGCTAATGAAACGAAAAAATCCAATTTCTCTCCATTGTCAAAACCATTTCTCGTCCAAAACATTTCATCATTCGCATGTTGTCGTTCGTCAATTATCTGTAGAGCTTCGTCACGTTGTTGTTCAAGATTTTCTATCATTTGATTCGTATAATTTCGAATATGATCTCTCATTTCATCGTATTCTTTCGTTATTTCATCCATTTGTAAACGTTTTTTATTAATTATTTGCAAATAAGATTCGAGTATTTCTAATTCAACTTTACTTTCTCGATGAACGTCGAGTAAATGCGTTCGTCGACATGTGTCACAGAGCATAAAATAACAATGTTTACAAACTTTCAACATTTTCAATAGACAACACGAGTGACATCGTGCACGATAAGTTCCATTACTTGAATTCGATGTCGATTTCGATGTTTCCAGCACTTCACACAATTGTTTCAAAATCGGATTAATAATTAATAAAGATTCAAAATGTTCAAACGACTGGAAATTGACTTCGTATTTACAATATGGACAGAGAATAGACGAATTAATATTATTATTATTATTGTTTCGTGCGTAATCGAGTAAACATGATCGACAAAATGAATGTGCACATGGCAGACAACAGGGCGATGTCAAACGACAAAGGCATATCCCACAAACGAGAATTTCGTTTAGGAGATCGTCTTTCGTTTTGATTGATGATGATTCGAACGTTGAGTTCGAAGCCATGAGTGAAAACAACCTTGATCTGGAAAAATAACGCGATGAAATGAGATGCTCGAACTGAATTAGTAATCTTTTGTCGACGAAGAATGCGAACAATTCGTTCGATCAATATTTATTTTCATGAAATTAAAAATATTTTCGACGTATCTTTACCTTCAATTCATTTAATAATAACGTTTTCCTTTCGTTTCTCTCGTTTTCTCTCTCGCTCTCTAATCACGATCGTATCGAAAGAAAAATGTAAAATAAATATGTTTTCTCTTTCTCTTTCAGTTTTGCAATCATGATCGTCATTCATAAACGTAAGAAGAAATTTGTCAATCATATTCTGGTGTTTTTTCTTTCTTTATGCAAAAAAAAACTAGGAAAAGAAACAACGAGCGAGAAGGAAATAAGGCATCATCAGTAATATAAAAAAAAACTCTAATCTGTCACGAATACAAAAAAAGAATGATTAGCCTTTCATTAACTTGTGCATTAATTGGCCCATTTTAGCTGGAGAATCGCTGACAGTAACTTTGGCATCTTTTAATGCTTGAATTTTGCTGTCAGCACCACCGGATTTACCACTGATGATGGCACCAGCATGACCCATACGACGGCCAGGCGGTGCTGTTTGTCCAGCAATGAAAGCAACGACGGGTTTGGCGTTTGCACCCGTGTTGTTCTTTAGGAGATATTCAGCTGCTGCTTCTTCGGCATTACCACCGATTTCACCAATGAGAATGATGCCTTGTGTTGCTTGATCTTTTAAAAATATGTCCAAACAATCGATAAAGTCTGTGCCATTGAATGGATCACCACCGATGCCAACGCATAGCGATTGACCGAGACCAGCTTGAGTTGTTTGATGAACAGCTTCGTAAGTTAACGTGCCACTACGTGAAACAATACCAATTGGACCAGGTCGATGAATATGACCGGGCATAATACCAATTTTGCATTTACCAGGAGCTAAATTCGAAATATTCAGTTTAATCTTTTTGATTTTCAAAAAAAAACCTACCGATAACACCTGGACAATTAGGTCCAACAAGACGTGATTTATTTTGTCGAACAAGTTGATGTTTAACTTTAACCATATCATGCTGTGGAATACCTTCGGTAATACAAACAATCAAACCAATTCCAGCGTCAATAGCTTCGAGAATAGCTTCAGCTGCGCCTGGCGGTGGTACATAAATAACTGTTGCTGTTGCACCGGTTTCTTTCATCGCTTCGGCAACATTTTTAAATACTGGCAAGCCTAAATGCTTACTTCCGGCTTTTTTTGGACTAACACCACCGACTAATTTCGTTCCGTAGTCAAGTGCTTGTTGAGAATGAAATGTACCTTGTTTGCCCGTGAAACCTTGACAAATAACTCGTGTTTCACTGTTGATATAGAGATTTTTTCGTGTCGAATCATAGAGTGATGTATCGTAATTCGTTTGCGAACTTGAATAACGAACTAAACTCGGCTGAATCAATCGACACGTTTGTATCAAACGTCTTGTTAGCATGGTATTAATCTGAAAAAAAAATAAGCATGAATAGCGAAATTTATATAACTCAGAGCAGGATCAATTAAAATGCACAATGCTAGATGAAAATTACAAATCTTTTCGTCGTATTCCTGCACTTGCATATTGTTTCTGTTCGTCTGTCAACGGAACATACATCACACCCATATGTCGTTGTTCTTCGTAAGAACCGTCGGCTTTTTTATCGTAGGTGATCATTTCTTGACCATGGCTGCCACCGACTGGCGAGACAAGTCGTCCGCCGACTTTCAACTGACGAATTAATTCATGTGGTGTTTCAGGTGCAGCTGCACCGACATGAATTGCATCGAATGGTGCTTCGGCTGCATAACCTTGTCGACCATCACCCTTATGAATTTCCAAAGCACGATCAGTTAAAAGATTTTTATGATTTTTCTTTATATTTGTAATTGATTTATCGACAAGTTCTTGAATATGATCAACACCTATGGCTTTGCCACCTGGAAGAACCATATAAGCCATACAAGCTGTCAAATAGCCTGAACCTGAACCGACATCAAGTACTTTCGCACCTGTACATACAAAAGATAAGTGAAACAATCATTAACTAACTTAATCATACCCGGTTTTAAATGATCTTTGAGAATTTCCAATCCAAAGCAATGCATATGAGGAGCACTAATCAAAATTGAAATCATTCAATCATCAATCTCGTAAATGTTTACCTGATTGTCACCTGATAACATTCAAAATAAATCAAATTAAGAAATAAATTTACAAATTTTTCGAGTTCATCACAACTATTTACATACCGCATATCCAACTAAACAATAAACAATCGAAATACAAAAAAAAAACAGATTTTCTATTTCGAACAAATTACTTGATTGAGGTCGATCTTCATACGCGTCTGATTTATCACTAGTAAAATCTCCTCGATCAACTTTTAACATCGCTTCTTTCACTCGTTGATCTTTAATCAAACCATTTCGATACAAATTCTCAATTAATTCTCTGTGAGTTGCGCCCGATGAACGCCAGGCCATGTTTTCTTCAAATGTTCTTACAGAAGACGAATAATAAACAATTAAAATCAATAAATTCAAACCTAACATACTATTTCGTATTATCTGAAAGACAAACGTATTGTTTATTTATTTATTTATGTCTTTTATGATTTTTTTTTAATTAAACAAAACAAGAAAAATAACAAACAACGATTTGTTCGCGTCGAAAGAATTTCTATTTTTTCATAATTCGTCGAAGATCTGTAACAAACGTTTCCAATTTACTCGTAAATGATAATTTCATTTTTCGATTATATTGACGAATTTGACCAATATCTTGAACAAATTTATCGATAATACTCGATAAATTCTCGTCTTGTTGTTTCATTTGTGTTAAAAACGTATAGAATTGATTTGTAAATAAACATATCAACGTATAAATTGTGCCAGCTAATGTATCGAATATATCGGATAGTGTCGTCGTTGTTGTTACAGTTTCTTGTAGAAAATATTCAAGAAAATGTTCTAAATATTTCGTTTTCTCATTCGATATTTCGTCTTTAGTTGTTTGCAAAACGCATAATGTTAAATTTTGTATCGTTTCTAAACACATTTTACATATTTCATTATCGTAATTATCGAGACCTAATTTGATTGTCGAAATAAATATTGAATATTGTTCAAGATTTAATAATCGAAAAATGCATTCCGAATGATGATCACATAATGATGAAACTAGTTTGTAATAACATAAACTAATCGATGGAATTTTAAGAAGATTTTCGGATTGAATCAACGGAAGACAAATGATGAGACCGTAAAGAACAACATCACCGACATTAACGTCTCTAGAAAACGACCGAATCAATTTTAAAAACAGAAAAAAAACTATGACGAAATTCTTACGTGCTCGATGAACTATCATCGGAGAAATCGATAATATTTTTCGCTAATAAATGATTTAAACAATTTACTAATGTATAAATATGACTATTGAAATCTTCGTCAGCATTGATTTCTTTCGTTCGTTTACCACAATTACATTTCGAAAATATTTGTAATAATCTCAGTACGTATGTATAAAATTGTTTCGAATGATTTTCATTTAAATAAACAAGAACATGTTCGGCATATAACGAAAATAAATCCAAAATAATCTGAATTTGATCACTATAATTATGATAGAAATCGAATAGATCGAGAATATTTTGTAATGTCTGTTGACTATGTTCGAATAAATAAGTTATCTGTTTCGATGAACAACGTGAACCGCCTTCGATTAGTCCACAATACGAATTAACTAATGTACTGATTTGACTGAGAACGCTTTCACTGTAGAATGTTTGCAGAGCAGTTGTACAATGAATTTTATTTGTTGAATTGATTTTAATTTGCTCGGTTAATGTATGAATCGATTCGACAATCGATTGTAAACGTTGATTGAGAATTTGAAAAATCGATCGATCAAAATGCAAACGATATTCATCAGTTGAATTATTCAAACAGGAACATGTAATGCCTTTGATAAGCAAACGTTTATATTCTTCATTGATCAATTGAATTGGCATTTGATTGGAAATCACACTATTAGCTAACGTCCAGAACAGTTCGTTTTTGACAATAATCGAAGACGATTCTTTTTTCAATGCAAGTGTTACGAATAGATCGGAGGTTTCTTTGATAACATCACTTTCTGATGCCCAGACTTGAAGATTAGTTAGAACTTTCGAGAGAAAATAATTCGTATAGAATTCTAACATTTCACTTCCTTTGCCTAATAGCATTGACAAAACTTGACTGACTAAATAAAAAACAAATAATTCGAAGAAAAAAAATATTCATAAAAATTGTAACTCTACCATCTTGATAGGATTGTTCATCAAAACCAAGATAATTCGCTGCTAATCGACGAATTAACCATGTTAAACTAACTGCGACTTGCACGCTAATATATTCGAAAAGTCCTTTTGTACAAAGATCTTTTTCAATTTCTGATAATTTCAAAATAACAACCACACTAAAAGAAAAACTCGTTTCTTTATTTATTTGTTTTTGTTTGTTTGTTACCATTGAGTAACCGGACTGACACCTTCGACTGTCTCGTTATTTAAATCTAATTGCGGTTGTTGGAGAATATGTTGTGCAATTTGCATCGATTTCTGTAAATCACAATATTGACCCTGTTGACTAGAAAATTGCATAATAGCTTCCGGTATTGTTTTCTGTTCATCAGCATCATATTCTTCCGTTAGAACATGTCCACTTATCAACAATAACCAATGTAAATCATCATTGATTCGATCTAATGCATTCGTATTAATATTCGTCAATGAACTATTCATAATATGATAGAATTTTTTCGTTCGATCGATTAATAAACGATTTAATAACGGTAATGCATGATCGATAACATGTCGACCGAAAAGACCAATACAAATCAATTGTTCGCTGAATAAATCTCGATCATCTTCATCACTATCGTCTTCACTCAAATCGAATTCTTGATTATTTTCATCGGTTTCATTCATATGCAAATGTGTTTGAAGGTATGTATCGAAAATTTCAATAGCCAACGGTCGTAGATTAGCAAATCGACCGAAATCAATGCCATACAATAAACGTGCCCAAGCCTGTAACAATCGATCGAATGCTTCTTTAGCAATCGTTGGATCTTCGATGATTTTAGCTAGTTGATTGCTTGATGATGATGATGATGATGATGATGTCGTTCGGCAAAGAAGAATTGTTATTTGAGACATGATTTGTAGAAATGAATTACATAAATCATTATTCATCGTACAGAAACCTTTGACAGTAAATAGAGTAATAAGATTCGAAATTGTATTCGAAATATCGAAGCATTCGATGAGATTGATTGTTAGTGTCGAATTGACAAGAAATGTTTGAACGAAATAATAGGAAAATGTTGTTAGATAACGTAAACGACTTGGTTCATCACTGATTAACGGTCCGTTGAGACAAGCTAATTGAGAAAGACAACGAAGTATCTGACAGCGAAGTTGAAGAAGATCCTTGGTTTCTGTAAATGATTTCAATGTTGTGTAAATATGAAAAAAGAATTCGATAAGTTGCTGATCGAAAACTAATTGTTTCCAACTAGTTGACGGTCGCCAATCGATAGTTTCGACATTTGTCGATGCTTCCATACTTCGTCGACTGTGTGGTAATGACGATGAAAAATTCCAGAGAAGAATCTTCTCAATTGCATTTAATGTCAACGAGAAAATCTGATGATTCGACGATGAAAATGTCGACAGACTAGTTTGAAGTCGATTTAATAACAATTCGAAAATCGTTTTCAATTCATTCGCTTCAAAATCACGTTTCACTGAATGACGCTGTTCAAACGTTAGACCAGCTTCATTCGCATTGCTAAAACTGTATTCATTTATGAATGTACTCAGTAACATCAGACCGAATTGATATTCTTTTTCGTTGGTTGATTGCAGAAGATTACTCAATGCTAAACTAACAGTAAAACCATTTCGACCTATTTGACTTCGCTGTGCTCTTCGTCGTTTGTTGATCACAACGAGAATCTGTAGAGCTTGTTCTCGAACATGTATCGACAATGTTGAATAATGTGAATAAACATAGGAGAGAAGATATTGAACGACTTGTTCTTTGGTCATATCGTCGAGTGACGACCATTCTTTGACGATACCTTCACGAAGAGCAGTTAGAGTTTGATAAACAACGTAACTTGATGATGAATGTTCGATTAAATAACGATATAGATCAAGAGAAAATTGTGAACGACGAAATTGAAGAAAAACTTTCTCGGCTTCACGACGTCGTTCATTCGTAATCGTATTCGCAGCGGAGAGAAATGTTTGAGCTGCATCTTCGAGAACTTGACGAATATTATCCATGTCCATTTTCGATAAATACGTACGAACAAGAAGAAATAAAACTAACTTTCTGTTCGTTCGATTCGATATGTTTACTTTTTTTTGTTTTATGAGAAAATAAACCATTCACAAATCAGACGATATTTTATTAGTTCCATCTATCGGCATGCATGATTCACCTTTGCTTTGCTTGCTTCTTTTTCTATTGCTTTCTCCTCAATGACACACGTTAAATGTTCTGACATTCTCGAAAAGAAACCAAGTAAACAAAATCTTTATGGTTTTATTCGACAATCGAACCAAACACTGACCTATATTTAGATGAACTTGAGAAAGATTTATATGATTTACATCGGGAATTAATTCGTTTGAAAGTAACGAAGACAAATTCGAAACATATTCGACAATCGATTGCAAATATACATATTGTTCAAAATAAGAATACAAAAGAAAATTTAAGATTATTTTATGAAAATAAACAATATCAACCGAAAGATTTGAGACCCAAACAAACAAGAGCCATGAGACGATTGTTAACGGAAAAAGAACAAAAAACACCGTTGCCAAAACGAACATTCGCAATTAAAGATGAATAATAAATAAAAGAAAAATAAATTTCATAAAAAAGTTTTAGATAGTTTTATTTAAATTTCATGCCCAAAAAGAAACAAGTCACATTCCAGAGTAATATTCCAGGCAAATTCATACCGAGAGATGACACATCATCAACATCAGGTTTATTTCTCATCTAAAAGTTTCACTTTTAAATGCTCTCATCGTTTAGTCTTCCGTAATGGCACATCAGCCAATCGATTTAATTCGAAAATGGTCGAATTACTCGCTTCTTCACCATCGCCATCACCAACAGTCAATCAAGAAAATGACTCGACATTGACTTCAATGAAATCCACGGCCGATGATTCAGGAATCTCGACTTCATCGGAAATGATACCCATCGATTCCTCGCGTATGCAATCGAAATTACTTCATCGTCGAATCGCAACTATGCTCGATACATTACGACGACGAAGTGGAGCAGCATCACCACCATCTGCATCGCCGAGATTAACATCGACGTATAGCGATTCGAAATCTCAACCGATCACGTTCGGACAATTGAGACAGGCGAATTCGAATTCATCGGAAATGCCACCACCGATACCACCGCGATCGCCCGTTACTCAAAATGTTCGTTCGTCGAAAACTGCCACGGCACATTCCTACACGGATTTACTGGCGATGAATCCAGCTGAAAGGCAATCGTATCATCAATCGAATGCATCATCGGCAACAGAGACAATTGGAGAACAAATGAATACATCGTTGACTGTCGATGAAATTCTTGCGAATTATTATGCGAAAGTTAAAATTTCAACGCAATCATCATCGACGAATTTTACCAGCAGTAATAATAATGTCAACTCGAGTTTCTATATTCATCCGCCTACAACAACGTCTGCACTAAATCCATCATCTTTTTTCTTAAATAATCAAAATCGAGTTCGACCACCGCCACCATCCTATTCAATTAGTGTTGCCAATGGTCATCGTCCACCTCCACCTCCACCAGCTCAGCATGTATTTCGCTCGCCACCTATTCAAACATCAGTTCACGAACCCGCTCATCCACTAACTCATCTATTACCAACAAATTCCTATTTATCTCCGTCGAGTCGACCGCCACCGCCGCATTATGAATCATCAGCATCAAATATCGAACGACCACCTTCGGATTTATCATCGGCTAATCGTTCGAATCCTCCGGAGCCTGGTTTCGATCGTGAATTTTCTCGTTTACTCTACGGTCGAGAAGGACGACGAAATCGACACCAACGACAGAAACGTAAAGCTTTCAGCGATCCTGTCAAGTAAAAATCATAGTTCATCGCCTGTCTATTCAACGTTTTTTTTTTGTTTTTATTAGGAAAAGTGTCGAAGAAGCAGGTCGATCTATTGAAAAATCTCATCGACGATTGACTACTCATCTGAACAGAACCGATACTGTCAGAGAAGAAGAGGAAAATACCAGTGATTCAACTGAAATCGAGAGATACGAACGTGATCCTTTCTTAGCTCGACAATTTCAACGAAGATCTGAGTAAACGAATCTTTTGCATTTGAGAATAATTAATTCTTCATGTTTTCTTACTCAGACTCGTTGCCAACAGTCGTGAATCGGCCAGGAAAGCGATTGTTCCTGCCAATCCTTTACTAAAACGTCGTATTCCTTCATTTCTACGCGTTTATTCCCAAGCATCATCATCAAAAGACACTCTTCTGAAATGGGATTTGTTCAGTTCATCGGATCTCGAATCATTCGAAGGCATGATGAAAAAACTCTACAAAGACGAAAATCTAATTCGTGTACAAATGTATGAAAACTATCGAGCCTTACTCTTATCGACTTTGCAATCTAAAATCACTACTAAATCTGTCGTTGCTGAGGACGATAATGGAATAACTACAACTGCTTTGTAATTTTGTGTTTTTTTTCCTACCGGTGCTAAAAAAATGAAACAAACAAACGGGGCTAATAATTGATTTTTTTTTGTTTGGAATTTTAATTTTGTAGATGAGCTTTGTCGACAAACTTTTGCAAACAAATTCTCATGTTCATATTCGTGATGATAAACGAGCGTTTGTCGACGAGACAATTCGTTCGTTGATTAATGACGGACGAAGTCGATTGCATATTGTCGCTGATTTTGATTTTACGCTCACTGTTTACGAAAAAGATGGAGTTATTTCACCATCAACTTACGCTGTCATCGAAGGAAACGAACAAGTTAAAGTAAGAACTCGTTCGTACGCAATCCGATCGAACAAATTCTTTGATTTAGCTGCCTGACGGTTCATTAGTTCGTGATCAAACCGCAAAACTTCGTGCTAAATATCATCCGATCGAATACGATGTTCAAATGACTGTCGAAGAAAAAATATCTCATATGATCGACTGGTATCAACAAGCACAAGCATTACTCTTGAAATCGAATTTAAATCGTTCGATGTGCAGTCAACTCATTCGTCAATCGAAACTCGAACTACGAAAAGGTGTTAAAGAGTTCATAACTCAACTATTGCAAAGTCAAACACCGATTTTAATCTTCTCAGCCGGTCTAGGCGATGTTATCGAGATCTTTCTCGAACAGGAAATACCCGATTTCAAGAAAAATCATCAATCAACACATATCGTCTCGAATTTTATTGAATACGATGCCGATGGGAGATTAGTTGCATTTAATAAAAAACTGATTCATCCGTTCAATAAAAACGAATATGAAATTCAGGATACACCGTATTTTCGATCGATTCTTCATCGACCGAACGTGATTCTCTTCGGAGATACTCTCGGCGATGTTGGAATGATCGGTGGCATGAAGAATTTAAAGCATATTCTCAAAATCGGATATTTAAATCGAAGTACGCCGTCAAAAATCGAAGTTTATACACAAGTTTTTGATATTGTCATATGTGATGATTCAACATTCGATGTACCGAATGTTATTTTAAATGCCATTTAGGAGAAATTACAATTTTCGTTTTGTTACATAATTGATAGATTTATTTTTAGTAGTTTAATTTCTGACAATAGTGAGTAACCCATCTTATGTTTTTTTGTAGATAAAATGACGGAGAAAAAAGCGAAATTCTCGTTTATTAAAACAATGTAAATCACGAATTTAGCTTCTGTGTTTCTTTGCAAATCGAATTATGTTTTGATTTAGTTTGATTCGATGGATATTTTGTTTGATTTTGTTTCTTGTTTCGGTCATTCTCATTGCACCATTTTTACTTCAATTACACGGAGATTTGATCCTAACGAAAATGTTCTTTCAAACTTGGAGTAAATATTTACAAAATTGAATATTTTAAAAATTTCATTTTTGTGTAGGTCGATATTATCCATGGGCTGATATAACTAATCCCGGAGATTTTAATCTCAATGGAATTAATGTTTACGAACAAACCGAAGCGAATGTTAAAGTTGGAATTTGGTAAAATCGTTTTCCTAGAAGATTTGCAAATAAAAATGCCGATTCAAATTGTTCAGGTATATTTTACCATCTTCGATCAAAGTCAATTCGAGTTTGTCGACACTAAGCGAGCATTTGAAAGAACATATTGAATCAAAAGATCGTGCAATAATTATCTATTTACATGGTCAAGATGGAACAAGGTTCGATAGAAATTAAGAATTCGAGAACAAAGATTTTGTCGTTCTCTAGAGCTACAAGCTATCGAACAAATCATTATCGAGTAATGAGTGCATTTGATAATCATATCATAGCGTTGGATTATCGTGGTTATGGAGATTCGACGGGCACACCGAGCGTGTCCGGTGTTGTTCATGATGTTTTACATGTTTTTCAAGTGATTCGACAAGTTTGCCCAGAAAATCCAGTTACTATTTGGGGACATTCATTGGGCACAGGAATCGCACTTTGGACAATGAATAAAATCTTTGAAAATGAAACAAATATTCATTTGAAAAAACCATCCGGTCTCGTGCTTGAAGCTCCATTTTTCAATACAATGGAAGCGTTGATTTCTTATCCAATAACACGAGTAATTCGTTTGTCCGATGAATTTCTTATTAATATTTAATATTCAAAACAATTTAGGTGCTAAAAATCAATCCATATTTTGTACAGACAGCATTAGATGCATTAACAAATGCCAAACTCGATTTTCCCAACAACGAACTGTATGAAAAATTGCACACGGATTCTCTCAAATCAATTATTTTTTCTCTCGTTTATTTAGTATTTCATTTCTTCCATTACCTATTGTGATTTTTCATTCGGAAGATGATGCAATCATTCCATATCACCATGCTCAATTAGTAAATCTAACTTTATTGTTTTAAATATACGTAATTAACCTTTGCATTTAGATTGAACGTTATTTCAAAACTCATCGAAATAAAAATCTACCACCGGTTCGTTTGATCACAGTTCCGCGTTCGGCACATTGCGGTCATAATCATATCTATTCATACTCAAAATTCCGAGAGTTAGTTAGGTAAATCGATCAGTTTCTTTCAACGAATGCAATCGATCGACGTGATTATTTTTAGTGATTTTGCATTTCTCAAACGCCCACCTCAAGTGATTTGATTGTGAAACTTGTTTTTTTTGTTGTTGTTTATTAATAAATCGAAATTGAATCTCTTTATATGTCACGTCAAAATAAGAAAACAACGTTTTCTTTATAGATAATGACTTCGAATCGTTCTTGGCCGAATCCTTTGTAAGACTTTTGAAATTAATCATCGAAAACTATCTTGAATTGATTATTAATTAGGAGAATTTTTATGAAAATAAGTTTGATACTCGGTGGTACTTATATATTCATATCAATAACATTACCAATTCTGTTACTTGCATATCCAAAAGTTGTTAAACATCTTGTGTTTTTGAATATCTGTGAGAAATTGATTTCGAAATGAATTTTAATATTTTCGATTTTTAGTGAAAACATGGACTGATTTTAGTCAACCGGAAAAATATGGACTCGAACGAGTTAAAAACTTCTATTTAGACGTTGAACCTGACGTTCGTATTGGTGTTTGGTAAAAATGAATTTCTTCTTTGTTGAACCAGTGAGTTCATGATTATTTTCTTCAGGCATTATCGTTCTCCACTTGTCGAAGATCAAAGTTACTCAACAGAAGAAGAATACTTTCAAAAACATTTGATCTCAACTAGAAAATCAATTCCAATTGTAATCTATTTTCATGGCAATGCATTTGACCGGTAGATTTCATTTTGATTCTCATCTAATTTCTAAATCACAAATTTCTCTTTTAGTTCGTTGTTTAATCGTGTTGGAATGTGTAGTAAATTACGTGCAGAACTCAAATATGATGTATTTGCATTTGATTATCGTGGTTTTGGAGATTCAACGGGCGATCCAACCGAAGAAGGACTTATTCGAGATGCTCGATATATTTATGATTGGATACATAATGCGACCGATGGGCAAAGAAAAATTTACATTTGGGGACAATCATTAGGCTCATCTGTTGCTTGTCAACTCGCTGCAAGATTATCCGATGATGAGAGTAAAAGTCTTGCCGGAATCGTCTTGGAAGCTGCATTTATAAATATTGAACAAGCTTTACTAACACATTATGGGTCACTAGTAAATCAATGAATTCTCTTTATTAACTATCGATTTTCTTCGTTTTTTCAATAGTTTGTTCGTTGGCAACCGTGGTTCGAACGGTTAATTGCACGAGCATTGCATTTACATAAACTTGGGTTTCAAACACGCGGTCATCTATCACGTGTTAATTGTCCTTGTGTTATTTTACATGCTGATGATGACTATACGATTCCATATTCACATGGAAAACAATTATTAGATGCTGCACTAGCTGCTCGAAGCCATCATAGAGAACAAAATGAATTACTTCGGTTTACTATTGATATGGTTTCATTCCATGGTCAAGGTTACGGACATTCGAGAATCTATCAAGCGCCAACATTAGTAACAGTACTCAAGTAAAAGATCTTCCTTTTCTGATTCTTGAAAATTATGATCGATATTTGATTTGTTTAGACGCATTTTATTCGAAGATTTATAGTTTGATAACGACAATTTAGTATTTTTTTTACAATTTTTTTCTACTTATGTGCACCATTCCTTTTCATACATTTGTTATATAAATTTAACGAACTAAATAGACACGAACAAAAATATTGTACATATATACATTTATTTACCTGACCCTAGAGTAATACTTTCTCATAATTATTTTAAAGACTTTAAAAGTATTTATTTGGTTGATTGATAGGGCAAAAAAACGTACATAATCAAGGCACACATAATGATTGTGTTTTTCTATTACCTGTACCTGTCATTTCAGTGTTTGGTATCTTACCTTAGATAGTACTTATTGATTTTTTTTAATAACTACTCACAAGCAACCATTAAATAGTACAAAATGAATCATGAAGTTTTCTTTTCTTTCTGTGTATTGATTTGAAAAAAAAACCAATTGACTAGATATGTACGTACTGAAAACAGAAGTAAAATATTTTTTGTTTCATACAGATAGACTGATCAGATAAAGAACAAGTTCATGTGGTGAAATTTTCAAAAGAAATTGACCTTCATTGGGTATGGAATATTTTACTACATTATCATGATCGATTTTAATTTTAAGTTTATTAAATTCTAAGACTAAATTGCATTGATGTTGTTCAGGTTGTCGAATAAATTGACAAATCTTTTCAATTAATTCACGTCGGGTTAATGCATGTAAATAAATCGCTGAGAAATGATCATTATCCGATGTTTTTATATAAAGAGTTTTCAAAGGTGGAATAATGATTTCATTTAATTGATTATAAAGACGAATACTAATCGAATCATCATTGTTACAGATTCGTCGGAGATCGTCTGATGTCAATCGAAGTAGATCCGTGCCGGTATAATATTCGAAACGATTCAAAACTGAAGTAAAATTATTTTGTTTCAACCAATTTAACACATCGTCATTGGTTGATCGAATTGTAATTTGAATTTTTGTATTTTTTGCATTATTTTGTTCAGTTGTCGAAGTATATCTCACATCGGGCAATGATGTTGATAAAAATCCGAGACTATGATTCGGTTTTTTCTGTATAATTTGATTGTCTGTCGAGAGATGCGATAGATCATCAGGTGAACAGGACAAACTAAGAAGATTTCGTGTGTATAAAGATGAAGCAGGACATGTTTGTAAAACTGTATAATCGTGCGTTTTTTGATAACGTCGACGTTGATCAGAAGTTAATCTCTCGATTCGTATTTGATCGGCTTTGATTTTTCGTTGTGCACCTTTCAAACGAAATAATTGTATTTTACAACAACATGAATGTAGATATTTGATATTATCAACATCATTTTCATAAGTATCAATTTGAATTCGTAATGGTATGCCCTTTTCTCCTCCGTGTCGTTTAAGTGCAAAATCCGTGGACGTACATTTAAACCGAACGAACAACGATGTTGTTGTCATCGTATCCCAAACGATTTCAACGGCATTTGAGATTTGTTTCGAACGAGTTATCGAAAGAATGCCGTAAGTTAGATTCATGTCAATATCAAACAATGAATTCGATTGATATTCGTGAGTCCATTTGTCCATAAGATCGTGTTCTTGATTTTGCAAAGTTTTATCCCAAAAACATAAGTGTAACACCGAACGATAGGTTTTCGGCGTGGAGTTTTTAGTCGACTGAAATTTGATTTCATAGGGTTGACCTTGATTTAAGTATGTCGTTGTTTCTTCATTGATTCGAGCGGATGATGCTGTGACCGCATTGAGAATAAATTCGAATTGTGTTGAAACATGTGAATTTGGATTTAATTGAGTTGTCAAAGGCGAAGATGTATGACTACTATCCGAAATATGATCGTTATTGGTTAAATATTGATCGAGTTCATCAACGAGATCGAGACCTGAAAGAACGGAGTCCGATGTCGACGAACTGACTGCTTGTGCATCGAATAGATGCTCGATACGAAAGAGATGATTCGGCAATGATGTGTCGTTTAACATTTGAGAACAAAAAATGAACGAATTTTAATCCTTGAAATGAATGTCAAAGCAAGTAACACATGTGAGCCGAATAATAAGAAAGCGAGATATCTATATACGTTCGTTTTTATTTATATATATGCCATTTCGATGGGTTGTTTTGTACAAACATATTTTTTATTTTTCTCTCGGGCGTTTTCTCTTTCTTTTTCCTTTTTTGATTTATGCACATTTTAGACAGGAGGTAAGAGGCGAGCGAGACTGAGAAATAGAAGAAAAAGAAATATATATATTAAAAAGTGTGAAAGAAAATAGGTAAAGCAAATATTCATTCACGCATAAAAACTAATTCAAGTTAAAGAATTCTTTTTTTGTAAAATACAACAATATTTACTTTTTCAGCATTCACTTTGTCTAGTGGCATTCTTCTTCTTCTTGTTTTTCTGTTAGCAGATTTTGAAAAAATAAAGTCTATAAAATATGTTTTTATCGAATTATTCAAGGATAAACTATATTTTCCTTGATGATTTGTAGACGACCATCCCCATTTATTTCATTCATTACCGCTCTCTACAAGATTATTGCATAAGTCAACTATTCTCTCCAATAGGAAGCTAAGAAATGAAAAAACATAAATCACGATGACTCATAAAACATTCTTCCTCAATAGTACTTTGAGTATCAGGTGGTGCACGCTCCAAACGTGTTTTTTTCTTCTTCTTTTCGTCAAACGAGTAAACGGTATAGGTGTGGTTCATCGGATGATGTTTATTTATTGAGAAGATTCTTTTTTTTTGTTGTTGTTGTCAAGATTAAATAAGTTTTATCATGACGATGCATGCACGCCGTCGGTTAGTCAGTCATAATCATCATAAAAAACGAACTATTCAGGTAAAAAACCGATAACTACGCTCTTTTTTTTATCATATGATTTACGGATTGCCTTGGAAAGGGGTATTTTTATGATTTGAAAATAGCAAAAGGTTTATGTGTTTATTTTTCTGTTTTATATAAGTATATAAGTTTATTTCGAAAAAAAACAGCAGCAACAACAAACACAACGGTGATATTATTTTCTGGGCTTTGAATTTGTGGAATTGTATATGTTCGAAAAGTTCACTGGCGGCAACAGTGGTGTCGAATAAATTACGACGTGCATCGTCTTCGGCCATGACAGATCATGTAACCGATTTCGACAAAGCATCTCGGACAGATATTGACGGAGAGAAACGAATTAAATTTGAAAATAAACGATATAAACTAGTCAAAGTACATCGAAAGAACCTAATTCAAATTTTGATTTTCGTTTCATTTTAGCCTGGTGGTTTTGGTAAGCCAAGTGTTTATCATGGACTTATTGTTATATTTCTTGAATTCTTCGCTTGGGGTCTCCTGACAAATCCCGTTATCTCCGTACGAGAATTTTCTTTTGTTTTACGTACTTTCGTTTTTTTTTCCTGTTTAGACACTCAATCGAACGTTTCCAACGCATACTTTTCTTATGAACGGTGTTATTCATGGAATAAAGTATAAATTCGAAAATTGTTCGAATTGAATTCGATGAATTCTGTTTCAGAGGTTTACTAACGTTTTTAAGTTCGCCATTGCTGGGTGCGTATTCAGATATCTGGGGAAGAAAACCATTTTTATTGATCACAGTTTTCTTCACATGTTGTCCAATACCTCTTATGAAACTCAGTCCGATGTACGAACTATTTTACTTAGTGAAACATAAAACGAAACTCTTTTGTTCTTATTTAGGTGGTATTTTGCTTTGATAAGTATTAGCGGTCTGTTCTCTGTGACATTCAGTGTTGTTTATTCGTATGTTGCGGATGTAACTGACGAAAATTCACGAAGTGCTGCATACGGTAGGTTTCATTTTCAAAAAAAGAATATTCAAAATAAGGTTTCGTTTTTTTTTTGGTTCAAGGTCTGGTAACAGCAACATTTGCAGCTTCGTTAATAACAAGTCCTGCAATTGGTGCTCATCTAGCGAGACTTTATAGTGAAAATTTTGTAATAGCACTTGGTAAATAAATTGAATTTAAGTTGTTTTTTATTAAATTCAAATCCTTTTTGTTTTGTTCGTACAGGCACAGGTGTTGCAGTATTAGATTTAATCTTTATTTTCTTTGCTGTTCCTGAATCTTTACCAGAACGTCTTAAATCCGAGCAAAAAATCTCTTGGGATAAGATCGATCCTTTCTCTGTAAGATTGTGCATCGTTGTTTTGATCGCGTTCGAATATCGGCTTGTTTAGGCGCTTCGAAATATTACTCACGATCGTTTCATTTGTCTTATTTGTCTAATTGTTCTTCTCTCCTATCTCCCTGGTGAGAAATTTACAAAAGATTCGTTGTTTTTGTTCTATTTGAATATGTGTTTTGTAGAAGCCGGTCAATACTCTTGTTTTTTTGTTTATTTACGATTAGTAAGTTGAAATTAGTCGAAAATTTATTTGAATTCATAAAATTTCGAATTCTTTGCTAGATGCTTGGTTTTTCTGAAGACGAAATCGCGTATTTCATAGCTTTTGTTGGAATATTTTCTTGTATTGCTCAAGTAGAACACTCTCAAACCGATGATTTTCAATTCTAAAACTCATAATTCTTTCAGACAGCATTATTAGCTTGTTTACAACGATATTTCGGTTCGAAAGAAACAATCATGTTCGGTTTATTTTTTCAAATCGTTCAACTAGCAGCCTACGGAATAGCAACTTCAAATTGGTACGTCAAATCGAAAAGAAAATACATCCCAATTCGAACTCATTCTCTGACTTCTAGGGTAATGTGGTTTGCCGGTGGTCTCGCAGCGTTATCATCGATAACATATCCATCTATCAGTGCATTTGTTTCCGTCTATGCCAAAGATAATCAACAAGGTAGAACAAACATAAACTCATCATCGAATTAATCAGTGATATTCGTCTGTCTATTCTAGGTCTTGTCCAAGGCATGGTCAATGGTGTTCGTGGTTTATGCAATGGTCTCGGTCCAGCTTTATTTGGTTTTATATTTTATTTATTTAATGTTAATCTAAATGAATCGATTCCATCGACATCAACAATCGCTCCGCATACGAATCATACAGCCGCTCGTTTAACAAATAAAATCACCTATTCAACAATGCTCAGTCGTGATGTACCTGGTCCACCATTTCTTTTCGGTGCTTTATTAGCTACAATAGCGTTAATGTTTTGTTTACTATTGCCTAATTCCAAGCCTGATTCATCCGGGCATCTCATGGACTCACGAGTTATCGAACAGAAAGCGCGTTTATTGGATATTGATAGTGATACAAATGACAATATCTCAACTTGAGAGAAGACGAAAACAATGGAAATCTATCATTTTGTGACTTTTCTCGTTTGTTGTTATTTGTTTGTTTGTTTGTTTTTTATTTTGTTATGACAAAGAGAAAAGAGAAAAAAAAACGAAAAAATACACGAAAGTTAATTGTAATCTTAAGAAAAAACGAAGAGAAAAAAAGAATTCGTAATGATCATAACAAATTATTTTTGTCTTTTGTTCTTTAATGTTTCCTTTTTTTTCCTGTTTTTAAAAAAACTGAGAAAAAAATGACTAGAACAAGAGTATACAAACACGTGTCATTGTAGCAGAGACAAGAGAAAAAAAAAGAAGAACTTCATCACACACAACACAACAAAAGTGAGTAAATTTTCATGTATATATATATACTGCTGAAAGAGGCACACGCAAAACAAAGCCGAAGAAGAGCATAGCTATAAAACAAAGCACACACAAAATGTAATAAAGACGAATATTGCAAATTAGAAAAAAAAACAACAAACAACGAATTTGATTTAGTTGAATTTGTTTCGTCGAAACAACAACACATGGCACAAGGTGTCGGTTTAGATTTTTTTGAAATTAAGACTTATTTTGTTTCGTTTCGTTTTAAAGAATTAGAAAATCACAGCTTTTGTTTCTGGCATAAAGAAGGAAATAAAAACAAGAAAAGAATTCTTCTTCTCTCTTTTTTGTTTTCTTTGCTTTGCTTGACTTTTGACATTTTTTTTTTGTTCTTGGCAATTGACTAGATTATTGTATTAGTATTCTCTTTCAAACGTAGTTCAGCAGCTAAACGACGGTCATGTTCTTTGTGGTAAAGTGTGCGGTATGTATCGCGTTCCTCTTTAAATAGAAAGAAAAAAGAAGAATTCCAAGTCAAAATGTAAAACTATCGATTTACGGGCAAGTGAAACGAGTAGTTGAGTGAGTTTCTCTTGAAAATAAACCATTGTATTCGATGAACTTTCGAAATGTTGAAGAAAAGCTACGAACGAACGAAAAACAGTTCGATTTGCATTGATTTTCATGGACAAAATTTTACTTTCAATCGCTTGAGTATTTGTTTCTAAACTATTTTTCGGCTCTTTGCTTGTTGAATCATTGAATATCGTTGCAGATGATGACGAAGCCGGTGGTGATGATGAAACACCATTTAATAACGAATTATAATGATGTCCATTTGGTCGATTAATAGCCGAATGTAGTAAACGATTGAGTGTACCTGTGAGACGTTTACTTGCAGCTGATGATGATGCATGTGAATTTTTGTTTGTTAATGTTTGAATCGATGGCGGTGATGGTGATGAACAATTGAATTCATTTTCTTGTTCGATTTTAATCACAGTCGTCGGTGAGCCATCATCGATTCTATGATGTAATTTCGTTTGTAAACGAGGTGAAAACCCGTTCATTTGATTGGTTGTTTGATTATTATTATAATCACTTGTCGATGAACGATGTGGACTTTGTTGATTACCATCAACATCATCGTCATCACCATTTGATATATGAAGATTTCCTCCATTATCATCGTCATCATCTGATAAAACATCAGCTGGACTATTATTACCCAAATAATATTGCGAACTTTCTGAAGAAAAAATTAAAAAAAATAATTCAATCGATAGATTGATTTCATGATTTTAGTCATTCTCATCAATAGAAGATCATATTCAGTTGAATGAATTCTATGAGAACAACGGAAATTGAGAGACTAGTACATCAATTTTTCGCTCATTTAATCTCGACAAAAAGAGGAAAATGGAATTAGATGATGCTCTTACCACTCGCATTTTCATCAATTGAATCGAACCGAAATTGTGCTGACGTCGAATCGGATTGTTTATCGCTAAAAATAAATAAACAGAAAAACACAAAATGCAAAATCAAACAAACAAACAAATAAAAAGCAAAACAATTCAATTAAACAAATTAGAGCTTTTCAAACGCATTAAGCATCAAAATTAATCGTCAAAGGATTTGTGTATGTGTGTGTGTTTCTTTTTTAAATCAACAAAACAGACTGACACACAGACAACAATGAAGTCACTGTTTGATTTAGACATGTGATTCAGTTCGTTGATCTTACCTGTCCAATTGAATGTTATATTTCTTCAAAAAATTCGAACACCATGAACGTGACGCCGCAAAATCGGGATTTCCAGTCAATTCTCTCATCGTTCGCAATGCATAGGAATGAAAATCACGATTGTTCACACGTTCGCCATTTTCCTGTCGCGTTTGAATCCATTCGAGTATACGCGAATGTGCTTCTTTATTTCGAATGGCTGACGTACGTTCGCCATTCGGTTTTTGATATAACCACGAGGCAATGGTCGATGGAGCGACTTGAAATAGTTTCGATGCTGCTTTGACGCCGTGTTTTTCGGCGTATTCGTGTATCATGACTTTTTGCTCGGGTGAAACGAGTTTGTACGATCCTCGGATGCGTTTTTGAGCTGGACGTTCGACTTTACGCTTTCGTTTGTTGTTCAAACTGGAGAAGTCAAGTTGGCTGCCGGTTGATGGTGGTGGTGGTGAGGTCGACGGTGTTGATGAGAGGAGCGTTGTTGCAGGGAGTAATTGTTGTTGAACTTTTTTAACAAGTGCTGAAGTAATCGAGAGGCCATTTTGTTGTTGTTGCTGTTGTTGTTGAACTGCAGCGGCGAAAAGATCGAATTTACCGAGTAGTTTCGATGATTCACTTAATTGTCCCTTGATTTTCAATGTTGGAGATGTGGCTGTTGACGATGCATCATTCGGCTCAAGTTGAGGCAAAACAGCCATGAAATCCTTTGACAAATCGAAAGATTAGTTCGTTGAAAAGTTTTTTTTTTCGTGTTCAACTTACGGCGATCATACTTTCGTCAGCTGTATAATCAATCGGATCATTTTTTTGATTAGTCAACGTGTTCGCTACCGAGCCTAAGGGTGGCGGTGTATGTACAGTTGTTGATGTCTGTTCACTCATCGAAATAGAAAATGGCTAGAAAAGGAGAGAAAAAAAAACGGCAACGGTCAATTTTTTGTCCGATCGAAAAAAGAAAAAAAAAACGCGAGAAATGACATTCGTTGTTCGTACCAACAATGTGAACATGTTTGACAGACGAAAAATAGAAAGAATATATGCACAGATGGCAACAACAGATTTTGTTTCTAAAAGGGCGCCATTCGTTCGTTACTTATCGTGATTACCTGCTTTCGCGTTTGCTTACTCTTGACACCAACAAAAAAGAAATCTAACCGTTGTTAGACTAAGTTCACTCGGCTATTACTACCTTTTTTTTTTCTTTACAGTGAAATGAATGACAGAAAAAAAGTATGTACGGAGAAACGATAGAGAGAAAGAGAAAGAGAACGCGCGACGAACTTTTTTTTTCTGTTTGCTCTCGAAGTGCTCAATTCGACTTTTTTTTTCACCGAGCGCAAGTCAAAAAAAAAGTGGAAAGAAGAAAAGCGTCGTGTTCAACAGTAGTAACACTATTCTTCTCTCTTTTGTGTGTGTGTGTGTGTATGTTCGTCTTCCTCACTCTTAGTCGTTTTTTTTTGTATATATGCGCGCCCATTTGGCGTCTGCAAACATACATCAATGAGAGCAAGAGTAGAAAGACAGAAAAGAAGGAAAAATCTATATAAACGCGAGGCCGAAAACGAATGGAAAACACACGAACTCTTCTATATGCTTTCTGAATATTGATAATAGTGAAGGAAGAGAGAGAGAGAGAGAGAGAGAGAGAGAGGAGGGCAAGCAACTATCGGAAAAAATATTCTTCGCAGAAAGAAAAGAGAAACAAAGTCGTATGCAGATGTATATTTAATGCCGAGTATGTACAAAAAATGCACACGCACACATATAGACCGAGAGCAGTTAACGGTTATATACATGCATTCTCTTTTCTTGAACTTCCGCACGCGCGCGCCCGCTCATTTATTTCCATACGCGCTCCCGCTACGAAACATTGCGAATAGGGAAAGAAGGAATGGACGCTGCACAATGTTAGATTTTCTTTACGTTGTTGTAGAAATAACAAAAAAGAAAAAGAGAAAAGAAGAAGAAGAAGAAGAAAAGATAAAGAGTTCACCATTGCTTTACTATCATCAACAGATCGGAATAGTTTTGACAGAAAGCAAGCCGATTAATTCCGAGACTGCAAACAGAACGAACGAACGTTGCTATTCGACAGAATAGAAAAGCATAGCAGCATATTTTCGAGTTTAATTGCGTTCCAACATACGTTATGGAAAGCAAGACATGCTCGACAACGACAAAAGAAAGAGAAGAGAAGAACAAGAAGCAAAAAAGCGCGGACGGGATAGAAAAAAGTGTGTCTTGCGTTCGGAAAGTTGACGACCGATGATGGCGGTGAAAGAAGCAGTAGCATTATCTTCTATTCTATTCCAATGTGGTGGTTCGTCGGGAACGAACGAACGAACGAGCGCGCGCGCACACACACATACACAATGACGAAGAAGAAAAGTGGAGTGCAGTCATATAGGTTTTTCCGTATCGCATCTGCTCCCGTTGGTGTATTTACTTTACGTGTGTGTGTGCATACGCTCTCTCTCTCTCTCTCTGTTGGAGACTAGATGAAGGCAAAAGTCGGACGTGTGTGTGCAACGATCAAGATTTAGATATGTTCAGAAATATGATCTTTAGTCGTATGCACACGCACAAGCAAATGGAACGCTTTTTTCGAGCAAATCATGTAGGAGAAGACAAAAAAAATGAATGATGAATGAATATGAGAAACTGACGTGTAGACAAGCAAAGAATTACGTTATAAAAAATTCTCCGTGACAATTAATATATTCTCTATTTCATATAAATATAAATATATATATATTCTTTTGAAATGTTTATGCAAAACAATAAAACAAATTTAATTAAATTATTTTGATTTGATTAGCAAGTAAAAGCAGTCTTTTATATTTATGATTGAATCAATCAGTTTGTTCATTTCAAACTCCTCAAAGACAAAGACAAAATTGTTTCATCAGTCGATAACTGAATGATAAATGCATTAATGGACAACAGGAATGCTCGTTGTTGATCATGAAGTGATTCATATGAATTAATGAAAACTCATTTCTTATCGTATAACTACGTAATAATAGCGATGATGATGATGACATTCATTTGTAATATTGATGCTTCATTGGTTTCTTTTGTGAATCATCAATATATATATATAGATATAATACATAAACATGCACATGCTTCATCCTTCGTATCATAAACAGACATGGTTTTCTTCCTGCTTTTATGCATATATCTATCGATTTCTTAAGAGAGCAAGATGATTGCATAAGATTCGATTGTTTCCGCATTTGTACTTGAATGGAAAATAAGAAAAATGATGAAAAGAACATAATTGTTGTTTCGATTAGGCAAACAAGAGGAACTGAATATATAATATATTCATCAGATAACGATATAATCACGTTGGTTCGCATAGAGCTAAATCCTATTTCGCACCTAAATTATTTCAAACTGATTGACTCGGAGAATATTTAAAAGTATAAATAAATCTATCTATCCGTTGCTGTTGTTGTTGTTGTTTTTATACATATGCTTATTCGTTTGGTTTACTGTTGTTGTCGAATGAAATATTCTGACGTCAGTCAATCAAGGCATAGCCAGGTGAAATATTCGTACAATCATAGTTTGTTTTTCAAATATCTGGTTTTTGACTTTATAGTCCAAAACGAATGGGAGATATTTTTGCAAAGATAAATCCTACACATATAATTATTCACGTTCTATTTTGATGAATAAAAGATATTCATCGATGTACGCTTCATTGATTAGCTCTGCTAGCATATCGGTGTTTATAAGCATGTGCATACCTTCGTTTTTTCATCATTCACATTTCTAATTTTCTCGAAAAAACACATACATATTTCTATTTAAAACATCATGGGAAACCGTAATGATCGTCAAACAATCGATCAATGGGATCAAAGTGGTTTTCAACAAGCTACAGGTTTACCATACGATCAAATTCAACAAATTCAACAAGAATTCTTTCGAGCAAGTGGCCGTGATGGTCAACTAAGTATGGCCGAATTTGCTAATGTCTATTCACGATTTCCTGGCGCAAGAAACGAACCGAATTTACAACAACAAATACCTCGTATCTTTCAAACATTTGATCGTGATAATAGTGGTACACTTTCATTCGATGAATTTCTCAGTGCTGTGACCATGTTAAATCACAGTGTGCCACGACAAGATCGTATTAATTACGTTATTCAACAAAATAATAGACAAGGACGTCAATTTGGTGATGGTCGTATTACATCGGAATATGGTCATCAAGTTATACGTCGTCTCAATGATTACTATGGTTTACCAGCTGGTAATGAACATCAAATCTGGCAACAAATTGATCAACAACGTCGTGGATATGTTTCACAAGATCAATTTATGAATTATGTTCGTCAAAGTCAAGGATATAACCGTCGATATCAATAAACACATATTTTATTTATCCTGAAAAATCTTTTTCTTCTCCCGTAGGGTCTTTACATAGTATTTAAGTTTTTCAAGTTTATTAAAGAAAGAATAAATCTTGTTTAGAACGAAATTAGTATTTCAAAAAAATATGACAGTGTCACTTCTGTTGCTCTTGTTTCTGTATTTCGTTTTGAATCAGGCGTTGTTGGATTCCTGTTGGCAGTCCAGGATTTATGACTATTGCAAATGGCAAAACTTTTTGCGATATATTTGCAAAATCAACCATAATTTTAATAAACATTGTATCATCTCTTATATAAGGACTATTTGATTGTTCTACAACAGAGATCGGAGCGAATTTCGGAATTCCACTAGCAATATTCATTTCAGTGGTCGGCCTTTGAAAACTGTTGGATTTAGTGTCGGATCGAAACGAATCGATAATGTGTTTGCCACTGCCAGATTGATCGTACAAACAAAATGTTACTTTGTACTGAAAGGGAAAACTCAGAATGGGATCGTTTCTACCTCGCATTAGAACGAAAAACAAGGACATATGAGTTTTACGTGCATTTCCATCTCCCAAGAAATAAAGACGAGCACACATCTTGTAGCCTGTTGGCGAAGAATAAAAAGGCGGCGAATAAACTGATATTTGCCGCTCTGAATGTGCATCACCTAAATAGTCACATACGTATAGATTTCAAAATATGTTTTTTTACACGATTAACAAAAATACCTATCTTTTCTTGGACATTCGAAATCTTCCATATTAACGTTCCATCATAAGAAACGTTTCGATGTGCTTCGATTGTGTTTGTTAAAACGTTTTGCATCTCTTGTAATATACTTAGATCGATGCCCTGTGCCTGTAATTGAACATTTGTTTCTTCTATTGATGTTTGAATGAAGTTTAGTTGTTTTTCGGTTTCATTGGCTTGTTCCAGTTGTTGTAGAAATTCGTCTCGAATATATTTTGCATCAAAATTTAGAGCTTGAACTCCACGAGAAATGATATTCAATGTTTCATTGATCTCATTAAGTTGACTTTCATATTTCTTTGTTATTGTGTTATTATTTGAAGTATCCATATCATTGTCCATTGTTAAAAATCTATGGTTGTTCCTATTCATTTGCCAGTAATTCTTTAGTTGTTCAGTTTGTAGAAGACGTTCCTGATGTTCCTTACTCAAATAATGGTCTTGCAAATCTTTTCGCAGAATCTATCAATAAACTGTACGGGTCAGTTAAACAAATATCTTTAAAATATAAACCTTTGCTTCACAACCATACGACTTCAGTGCACAATTCACTGGCACCAATGGACAAGTCTTATTTATGTGTTCATCCATTGCAGTGGTTGTACTAAATGCAGTGTCACAATATGGACACCGGACTGTTTCATTTGATTGCTCTAGATGATTCTTTAAAAAAAACATACGATTGTATAATAAGATCTTATTGGTATACCTTTGAAGTGGCTCTCGTTTTTGGACATCTCGTTCTAATAGATATTTTGAATTATACTGGAAATATTTCACAGCCGTGAATTTTATCTGAAACAGAAATAAAAACAAAATTGTGTCGAAATATAAGTCGACAAAAATGATTCATTTCTTCCGTTTTTCTTACACATTTATATGAGTAAAACTTCCACATTTCATCATGCAAAAGTAAAATGTCAAATTACAAGCACGTTCTAATTTTATGACATATCTATATACGCTCGGAATTTTAATATCCGTCATAAAGGTTTTTCCCGAGAAAAGCGTCAGCGAACCTACAATCATTTTTCCTCACGTGAAAAAACCCACATAAGCTATCATTTAAAATACCCAACGCGATTAGGTTACTTATATACGTTCTATAGCTATTAAACCCAAAAAAAAGCCGAGAAAAAAGAAATTCGATAAATATTCAAAAGTAAATATACAGGTATGTTTTTGTCTTTTTTCGAATCTTATTAAAAAATATTGTTTTTATTTATTATTTACAAACAATTAGCATTTTAGTCTAAACAATACATCGACATATGAATCTATTGTCTACACGTAAATGTCAATAAGCAACTAAACTAATAGAAAACCTCTGTTGATCTTTCTGAATTAAACTAATATTTTCTGTATACGTAAGTATATTCATAGAAAAATGAATTTGTTTAATAAATATAGAGTGAAAAAGAAAACAGTGCAATACGAACGAAAAAAAGCGATTAGTAAATTTAACAAAACGAACGAA
>Ga0209915_1000289_pt1 | contig 142483 bp, 101 predicted proteins | sample ThiBiot_750_plan_FD_183952 | JGI IMG/M metagenome (GOLD analysis project Ga0209915, IMG submission 183952) | Wastewater bioreactor microbial communities from Cape Town, South Africa - Thiocy_cont_750_plan (SPAdes) | ecosystem: Engineered > Bioreactor > Thiocyanate-remediating >... | reverse complement strand
ACGCATTGTTCATCAGTACCAATGTGCCAAACCGAGCGAGACTGCATCATGAAGAACCGGATGCGCGAAACGTGCACGTCCGGGTCTGTGAGGGGTGAGGGTGGTAAACATCCTCGCCTACTCGGCGACCATTTTTCCAGGGAGTGACTTAGCTCGTGGCCCTTTATCACTTTAGCGTAAAAATTCTTTCTCTGAGCAGCCGAAATACGGTCCGAGCCCTTGCTTATCGTGCTGGTTGTAAACTATATGATGAGCGAACGGGGCAAACTTTTAATTATGAAGATAAGCCTGTTCAACATGTAGAATTGGCTCTCCCAAAGGATGCTCCTTCATGGGCCAGAGAAATTCAGGAGCTTATGAGAGTTGACCGTCAAAAAGGTGTTCAAGCTTTTTGTGATAGGGTTGAGTCTGCTGAAAAGAGAATTGATGCTCAAGTTTATCGTGAGTTTGAATTTGCCCTTCATCGAGAACTCACAGATGAGCAGAATATCGCTCTCGCAAGAGAATTTGTTGAAGATCAAATCTGCCAACATGGAATGGCCGCTCAACTGAATTTTCATTTTGATGTGGACGAGAAAACTGGAGAAGCAAAACCTCATTGTCATGTGATGGTGACAACGCGTCGATTAGAAGAGAACGGCTTAAGTTCTAAAAAAGAAAGGGACTGGAACAAACGTGAATTTCTTTGCGAGCTTCGCGTTAAATGGGAAGAGTACTCAAATTTCCATTTAAAACTCCCTGGCCATGATATTCAGATTGATCATCGTTCCCATAAAGAGCTAGGCATTGAGATGGAACCCCAACCCAAACTTGGGAGAGGGGTGAGAGAACAAGAAAAAAGAGTTCAAAAACTTGAAGGAGGAGAAAGGACTTCTTTTGTTACAGATAAGGTCAAAGCTTTTCATGATGTCCAGCTTAGAAACCTTTATCGTATTCTCCGCAATCCTGAAGTCGTCTTTGACATTGTCACAAAGCATCATGCCACCTTCATGTGGGGGGATGTGCAGAAGATTTTGCATCGGTATGTGGATGGTGGGGAGCTTTTTCAGAGGCTAGATGCCCGTTTAAGGAATTCCAAAGAGCTTCTTCTTTTAAAGATGGAAGGAGTACGAGATCAAGAGGGGCGGATTGAAGAGAGGACTATCTATACGACCCACAGCATGCTCAAGACAGAAAAGGAGCTTGTAGGAACGGCAGAAGGACTTGCGGCATGTCATACTCATGATGTTTCTGCTGATTCTCTAGAAAAAGGCCTCTCTCACATTCAAGAAAAATTAAAGGAAAGAGAAGCTCGCTTAAGCGAAGGGCAAGAGCAAGCTATTCGACATCTGGTAGAGCCGGGGCAGCTCAAGTGTATTGTGGGGTATGCCGGAGCGGGAAAAACCACAGCCTTAGAGGCTTGTCGGGAAATCTGGGAAACGGAGGGATATAAGGTATATGGTTTAGCTCCTACAGGAATGGCTGCACAAAATCTTGAAGGAAGTGGCATTTTCTCTCAAGCCCTTCATAAGTTTTTAAAATCATTTGAGGAAGGTCGGTATCAGTATTCTGATAGGAGCATCCTTGTCTTAGATGAAGCTGGCATGGTGAATGTATAACGGTTTGAGTCATTTTTAGGGGCCGTTAAAACCCTAGGCATTAAAGCTGTTGTTGTAGGGGATGCCGCTCAATTACAGCCCGTTGAAGCTGGTCCTGCCTTTCGTCTTGTGACAGAGAGAGTCGGCGCCTCACGCCTTGAGGAAGTGGTTCGGCAAAAGGAAGAGTGGCAAAGAGAGGCAACGGTTTTGTTTGGAAAGCAAGAGTCTCAAAAGGCTATCCAGGCTTATCAAATGCGGGGTCATATTCATCTTGTCGAAGAAAAGCTGCCTGATGGTCATAGTGTTGAAGATACTGTTAAGCGCTATGAGAGCTCTGCGCGTACATCAGGACTTATTTTCAGGGAGATTCTAAAGGATGTTCAAGCTATTGAAGGGAAAAACTTTTATGAGAAAGCCAAAGACCATGAAGACTATCAAGAATTCTTAAAATGGCGAGACAGCCAGAAAGAAGCAGGAAAAGAGATTCTTTCTCAGCCTGAGATTTATCGATCTACTTTAGAAAAAAGGTGTCTTGATCCATTAGAAATGGCTAGGCTTTTCGTGGACAAAGGACAAAACAAGAAATCTCAATACAAAGAAGCCGCACAACTCCTTAAAACAAAGGGGCTTGAGCATCTTATCGGCATAGAACGTGCCCCTGGCCAAGGAGTAGAAGTTAGAGATGCAGCTAAAGCCGCTCTCATTGAAGATTGGAAAAAGGCTTACAAAGAAGACCAGAGCCTTCTCATGATGGCCTATAGTAACCGTGATGTCCGAGATCTCAATGAAAGAGCAAAAAATCAGCTGAAAGCTTCAGGAGACATTGGAAAAGAAGAGTTTACGTACAAGATCACCAGCGAGGTTGAGGATGATTTTGGTCGCAAGACCAAGCTGAGGGAAGATCGCAGTTTTGCAACAGGAGATCGGATTGTTTTTACACGTAACGATGGAGGGTTAGGGGTTAAGAATGGCTCTATAGGGACGATTTTGTCTTTGGATAAGAATAAGATAGAGGTCAGGCTTGATGAGGGGAAGACGTTTGGTTTTTCGCCAAATCTTTTTTCCTCCTTTGATCAAGGGTGGGCTATCACGATCCATAAATCCCAAGGCACAACGGTTGAGAAAAGCTTTCTCTTAGTTTCCCATGAGATGAATCAAAACCTTACCTATGTGGCCATGACGCGGCACAAGGGAGATGTCCAGGTTTATGGAAGCCGTTGCGATTTCTGGCGAGAAGGAAAGGTAGAGGATATTCTCTCAAAGTCTGGTGAGAAGCTCAGTGCTGCGGATTATCTCGATAGTCATTCACTTGCTAAGCTCATGAAGGAAGAAGACCGGTTTATCTCCAAGCTTTTTACCCGTCTTTCTGACGAGCTCCATGCCATGGGAGCTGTCTCTAAACAGGCCTTTAAATCTGTTGCTAATCATTTCTTAGGGCGCACCCCAGAGCGCGATTTAGGACGAGACATCATCATAAAATCTGAGGTTGTTCGTGAAGAAAATCGAGCACAAGAGCTCTTCTCTCAGAAAAAAGACCTTTCAACAAAAGAATACATTAGCCCTGCTCTCCGAGCCATCTATGAAGAGTGGAAACACCCTGCTTTTAATAAGGCTGAATTCATCAAAAAAGTTTTTGAGAAAGGACTCAAGATTCATGGTGAAGAAAAGGCTATTGCCTATTGGGAAAGCAAAAAGGAAGGGTTTCTCCAAAATTACTATCAAAACATAGCCAAAGTTGAAACAGAGTTAAACTCCCCTCTCTTAAGCCAACTTACAGAAAAGTGGAAAAACAAAGCTCGTGAGTTTGCAAAACAGGACCCTCTTAAAGTTTTAGACCTGGTCAACAAACTCAAAAATCAAGAGCATGAAAGACGGGAAAGGACAGCCGCAGAAGCAAGAGCAGCCCAGGAGCAACAGTTAAAGCAAACTCCTACAGAAGCACAACTAAAGCGCGAGCATCTGGACGGTGTTTGCTTAAAGTTCAAACAATTAGACCAGCTCATAAAAGAATATCCCACAGCCTCTTCTTCTTACAAAGAAGACTTGAAACAATTTGCTCAAGAGCTCGCCCAGGAAAATGATTTCATGAGTTTCCTTAAGCTTTGTGATGCGAAAGGTGCAAAAACAATTGAACGCATTGCTGGTATGTCTCCAGACTTAACCTACAATCATGGACTTGAGGAACATGAGTATTCCCATTCGATGGATCGTGGCAGGGGAGGATACTCACTTTGAAGCTTTTTTCTTTTTCTGGTTTTCTGACTTCTTGACTGGTACTGGCCTTGCTTGGAGTTCTTGTTCATACTCCAAGACACGAACCCCAATATCATAGGCTTTTCTAGTGTGTTCGTTCATAAGAAGCGCCGATATGAAAGGGATTTGAAGGAAAAGAAGCCCAAGCCCAATGAGAGCCCCCGTTGCTGCTGTCGAAAGAATAAGGGTCAAATAGGGACTGTCCCATTTAAAAGCATATTGTCGTTGAATATTTTTGCAAAAGTTATGGGTTTGGTTAGCCACATCGTTAAGACGCAGTGCATCTTCTTCAACCCGTTTAAAAAGGAACGAAAGGACTTTAGAGATGCCGTCTTGATAGGATACAAGCATCTTTTGAAAGTGTTGTTCAAGTTGATCCTTGATATGTTTTTCAAGACCTTCTTTAATTTCCCTAACACACTGCTGCTTGATCTCAGAAATTTTATTTCCAACATCCTCCATGTTTTCCTGATGAAGCTGACCAAGGGACTGCTGAAGATCAGATTTTATGATATCTAAAGAAATTTCTTTTAGAGCTTCTTTCTCAAGATCTGAGAAGTCTTGGAGGTCTTTAGGATTTGAATCAAACATGGGCTTGCTTTGTTAAGGAAATTATTAAAAAAGATTACTCTTATTTTTTGTTAACTTCAATAGATTGATTACAGTACTTCTCAAAAAGGAAAAATAGAGAAGCCTTCAAAGTTTACAGCTTTAGATTATTAAAAGCCCGTCTTTTTGATGGAGATTCCAATACACTTTTAGTGCTCTTTAAATCCACTCAATCTCAAATGGAATTCCCTTAGACAAGAATGGTAGGTGAATACCAGAGTGAAGGAGTTAAAAGAACTCCTCGAGCCTCATAAGGCTTACACCCAAATTTTAGATATTACTGCTCAAAAGTGAGAATTTTCTTTAGTTGTGATGTTTCAAGAGATACGAGACAAAAAAGTTTCTTTAAGATAGGCTAAAAAATATAAAAAAAATAGAAACGTTTTTAGACTTTATGGAATCCTCGGAAAGAAAGATAAAGTCCAGGCGGGACTGGATTAAAATATGCGAAGGCCTAGGATCAGTAAGCAAAACTGCTAGAAAATGCGGAATAGCAAGATTTATCTTATATCGTTGGCTTAAGCGCTATAAGAACAAAACTGAAGAAGAGCCTAATAGACAAGCAAATCAAAAGGTAGATGAATTATTGAGGGATTTTATTCTTTTAATTAGACAAGATCATCATTTTGGACCTCAGCGTATTTTCACTCATTTATTACGAGAGCACCAAATAAAGATATCGACTTCCACTGTTTGGCGAGTACTCAACCAGGCTACAGTGAAACCTTTAAAGCGCTATCGCTCTCCTCGTAAATCTAAGAGGTATAGCCGTAGTATTTCTGGTGATCGTGTGCAAATTGATGTTACAAAAGTAAGGCAAAGATGCTATCAATTTACAGCGGTTGATGATTGTACACGTCTCCGGGTACTTCGTTTATATACAGCAAAGACCGCAGAGAATGCTGTTAAGTTTTTATTTGAAGTGCTTGAAGCATTTCCTTTTCCTATACAACGTATTCAGTTTGACTGAGGGACAGAGTTCTTTAATGCTGCATCCCAAGAAGAGTTCATGGTTCACTATCTTAAATTCAGGCTAATTAAACCCAGAACACCAAATTTAAACGGCAAGAAAGATCACAACAAACCGATAAAGCAGAATTTTATCAATTCCTTAATTTAAAAGATTTGTCTTTAATCATTGGAGAAGTTGTTAAGCGATTGGGAGTATTTTTATAATTATAAACGTCCTCATGCCTCGCTTCAAGGGAAGGCCCCTTATGAAAAATACTTGGAGGCGCAAGATAAAATCCCCCATCAACTAGATGTGAACCCAAGCTTATTGGGATAGCCCACCACAAGAAATCGTTCCACGAAACCGCAAATACCTAATCTGGGCTCAAGAACAAGAATTGTCTCGTATCTCTTGAAATATCACACTTTAGTATACTGCAAACTGTAAGCTTTGATTGAATTCCTATTATGTGTAGGGAATCTCCTAGGAAATGAGCTTTTACAACTTTTAAGCTTGTTTTCAATAGGTAGTAGCTTGAATTTAAAAGTCATTGGTTAAGCGTTTATTTTTTTATTTAACGCATCCAGATTTTATATGCTTGGTTATCCAAGAAGGCTTTTCTTTTAGAGAATCTAGAATATTAACTTATTTTAAAAAGGATACAGAAACTAATCTCTCGATCCCTATGAATATCATTCCCCATTTAGTCAAATGATTGGAAGGGAATGCTGTTAAGAAGTTTATCTTAACTTTAACTCTTTCTCACTTGTTTTTTGTATTGCTGAGGGTTTTTTTACATGTTAGGGTCATAAAAAAGAATAAGTATTTAAGAAATAAATAAGGGAGAATAATTTATGTTTAGGCCATTTTTAACATCCTTACTCTTAGCTTTCATTTTTGCAAAACCTCTTCACGCGATGGAAGAGCCTGAGGATATGCGCTGGGAATTGTCTCCTTCTCCCACCATAACACCCACTTCTCATATAGTATCGAATCTTACTGATTACGTTAAAGGAGAATTTCTACTTAAAAAACAAGACCGTGCTATTTACACACATTCTCACAAACCTGCAATGCCAAAAATAATTCAATCTGTGCTTATTGATGAAGATAGAAAAATATCCCAACTTCCTTCTTACGAAGAAAATCTTTTACTGCGTGTTGAAGATGGTGAAGATGGAAGAAAAAGAATCTTAAGTCCTTCTGAATGGCCGTATTCATTTCATGCTCAACTAGGTTTGTTTTTTTCTGACGGTAGAGAACATGGAGGTTCAGGTGTTTTAGTAGGCCCTCATCACATTCTAACAGCTGCACATAACGTTTTTAGTCATGATCGTACATCAACAAAAGAATGGGCTACAAATATTGTTGTTCGCTTAGCTCTTAACGATAGAGTAGCGCATTTTGGAGAACTTTCAGCAGTAAAGTTCTATACATTTGAAGAATATATCAAGGATCGAGATCAAGGCCTTGATATCGCCCTCATAATACTTAATAAATCTATTGGTTTAGAGACTGGTTGGGTAGGTTTATTAGCAGATGAAGACGCACCTTTAATGAGTGATAGTATTCATGTCACAGGTTACCCAGGAGATAAGGGATTTAAGCAGCTTTGGACGATGTCTCATAGAATAAAACAGTTAGAACAAGAAAGAATTTTTTATGACATAGATACTTATGCAGGACAAAGTGGAGGGGCTATTTGGATTAATAGAGATAGTAGCGTATATCTGGGCCCACATGTTATAGGAGTTCATGCTCGTGGAGAAGAAATACCTGACAAAGGTAATTCTGGGGTTCGACTTTCTCATGAAAAATTTAATTATATTATAAAATGGATTTCTGAAACAGCTATCATTACACAAATATTTGATGAATTTTGTGATAAAAAAATAAGTTTAAAAGTTGCTACAGGGGATGCATATTTAGGTGTTCATAAAGAAAATGAAACCGTTGTTTTATCTTCGGAGACATCTTGGAGTGATGTCGGAATTTATTGGAGACCAATAAAACTTGAGGATGGAAGTTTTGCCTTTCAATTTCTTGACTCACAAAATTCTAAAGGTAAATACTTAGATGCTTTTTATTTTGATGGAAGTGTCTACTTATCTCCACAAACTAATGGTGGTTATACCGGGACTCATTGGAAGCCCATAAAAGATGGTGATGGAAATTATTTTTTTCAATGTATTGCATCTAATAACCCTTACTTTGTATATTTAGGTGTAAATAGAGAAATGAGTATTTGGTTGTCTCCTGATGAAGAGAGGCTCCCGCCTACGCGATGGTATTCTGAAAAACAGGGTCAATTAGTCTCATGGAAGATGTGCATTCATAGTGATTGAATTCTATATCATAATAAGTTGTTTGTTTATTTAATTGGGGGGCATAGTAAAGAAAAGATTATTTACATAATTGAATGAGGAGATAAGAAGGATATAGGCCCATTTGTTATATAGTTGAGGAATTTCCTAATAGCTTATTATGCGCATAATTACGTTCGTGTACTGATCTTGCTACACTTTTAGTGGACAGATCAGTAGATCTCGGAGTTCTGTTTTGACCAATGAAACAAAAGATTTTAAAATAAATTTTTCGCACATATTTTTGGTGCATTTATAAAAAATTTGTGCCAATCTACTCATTCAGCTCGGAGGCCTTGTTTTAAAAGCTCATCTTGCTGACTGGGATTCCAATACACTCTTTGGTGCTTTGCTTTTTATAAAAGAAAAGGGAGCTGATCCACAGCAATGGGAGGCTTGGAATCATAAAGGAGGAGCTGCTTTTGCTTCTCAAGAGCGCCCTACCCAAGTGATATTGCCTATGAGCATTTAATTTCCAATCGAAGGGACAAACAGCGATATAAGACACAGGCTTGCTCGTTTCCATCGTAGGCCTAAGGGTACATCAAGAAGTCTAGAAATGGTGGAAGCCTCTCTTCTTATTTTTCGCCATCTACAATCCGCTGCTGCTCTCGACTCTCCTTTGGTCCCATTCTTACAATCCTTTAGTTAATTATCTCAAAAATAAAAAGTCTCTTGAATTTTTGAATTCTCGTTTTCTTCTCGTGAATGATGTTCCGACTCTATATTAGAAAAATCGCTCTTTTCTCCGTAATAATACATATTTAGATCCGTGTCCCATTTTAGATTTTTTAAAGGTAAGATTTGGATATGTAAAAAAGTTTCGTCTGTTCCAGGACTATAACTTATTTTCCATTCATTATCATCTTTTTCCAGGTGAATAAATGCTTTTTCACTTATCTCGTACTCAAGAAGCCTTTTTTCCAAGTCATCCATCCATTGTTTTACTAGTCTTGCTTTTGTAAGATTTAAACGAGTTCCACTATTCAGTTCTTTTCCTTCATTATCACCATAGGTATGAACGCCTATAATCCAATACTCACCATCTTCTGAAATCCAAATCCCACTACCACTTTGTCCTGGTGCCGTATCTATATCATAATATATTCGTTCAGAGGTTATAAGCTTCACTGGGCCGCTCATGGTATACATTAGGGTACCTGAAGCGTAATCACCTGGATATCCTGTTATATTTATCATTATATCATCTAAGTCGGTATCACTTAAAACTTTTAAGCCAAGGTATCCTGTCTCTTTCCCCAGAGGGTTTTTTAGTTTTATAATGCCCAAGTCATCATCTTTTACTTGATTGTTTGTTAGATTTTTATATCTAGAATGAAATATTATATACTCAGCTTCGCTAACATACGGAGTTTTCCTCCCCTTCATCCCTGGATAAAATTTAATGCTCAGGGGAATTGAACAACTTTTTCGATCATATAAGTTATGAGCTGCAGTTATGACATATTTTTCTCCTATTAATGTGCCACTTCCAATATAATATGATCCGCCGTAGTCCATTACCATATGGCCATGAGCGCACCAAGGATATTCATGGGGATCATCTACCAGTTCCCGACGGTCCTGATTACATAAAACTGTTTCTTTCAATATTTCTTCAATCTGGTTAATAGGCATTATCTGTGCTTTAATAGTAGGAAGGGGTTCTAATTCGGATTTTTCAAACTTTGGAAAGCCATATATCACACTATTGTCAGTCTCTATTAATGGCAAAGGCGCTGATTCTAGGTAGATGGCAGAAGGTTCTTTACCATAATAGAACATTTTACGATCTTTATCATATCCAAAATCTTCAAAGTTTCTACTCTCTGGTAAAGTTTCTTGTTTTCGCTTTTTAGCCCCATGAAGTTCAAAACTTTCACTTTTGTCCTCCATGGCCTGAGCATAATTTGAAAAACAAAAAAATATCCCCACATAAGTCAAAGAAAGTTTTTTTTTCAATGTGTTCTGCATTATACAGTTATTTCCTTTTATGTATTTATTGTTACACGTTTATCGCAAATTGCCCATCACATGTTTATTTTAAATTGCAATATTATTTAAGAATTACAAGATGAACAAAGATGATGTTAAAGAGTCCAGCAATTCTCGATCATTCTGCACAGCGTTAGGGCTTCCTTTAGGTTCTCTAAGTTTTTGAAAGTATTTGCTCCAAATTCATACCTTCTTTCAATTAGCATCTCCGACACTTATCAACTTAAAAAATACTAAATGACACCCCGTTGCAAACAATAGATAGGAATTACAAATATTTAATAGGGGCTAATTGGAAAAGTGTTCACCATAATTACACATACCATCTTGCGGCCTCATCTTCCCCTTAATCCATTTAATTTTTTCTACATCAAGAGATGCTCCAAAACCACGAGAATTAAGTTCAGAATCACTATGACTGTGTACAGCGAGGCAATGAAATTCATTTTGATGATTATCCCCCCATATATTCCCCCCGCTTTGTCCTGAAAATGTTGATGTATTATAACTCAATTTTCCTTCTTTTATTTGTATGTTGGAAAGTTCAACATTATACATAGATGGATCGCCCTGTAGTTGGGGGTACCCAGTTAAATTTAAAATATCTGAAATTCCACTAGGAGAAATGACACCAAAATGACCAAGAGCTTGGCCAGCAAGGCTCTCTCCATTTAGGTTTATAGGAGTTTTTAACGTTATAACAGCTATATCTGAGCTGTAGTCTGGGCTAGGAGTTTTATAAGTTTCTATCCAGCTACGGTGTACAGCAATGCATTTCGCTTCTGCTTCTCCTATATACTGTTTGTTATTGTATCCTGCATAAAAAGTTATCTTTTCAGGTGTTCTGCCAAGTTTTGGATTCATATAGTTATGAGCAGCTGTAAGAACATAACGATCGCCTATTAAAGCTCCACTTCCTAAATAGCCAGAGCTATCAACTTTCATTATCAGGAGCCCATGAAATCTCCATGGACGATCAAAAATTTTTTCTATTTTTTGCAAACTGGACCGGGTTTTTTGTGGTTCATTTTCGTCCATAGCAGTGGAACTCTTTATTATTAATAATAGAAACATATACGATATTATTATTGTTCTTATGATTAAAATCACTTTTATTAATCCTCTTCTATGTAAATACAAAATAATTAAATTAATATAAAACTTAATAACGTTTTTAGCATATTTAAGAAAGTAACTAAGTACAAAAAAATCAGAAAATTCTGGTAACTTTGTAATTTATATGTTTTCAAAATAAAAAGTTTCTTGAATTGTTGAACTCTTGCTTTTGTCCTCAACTTGCGCATGCTGCGTATAATCTACCTTAGAAAAATCACTCTTTTCCCCATAATAATACATATCTAAGTCTGAATCCCATTTTAGCTCTGGTAAGTTTAAGGTTTGTAAACATGGATTATTCGCATCTGTTCCAGGATCATAATTTATTTTCAATTCATTACGATCATTTTCTATACAAGGAAATTCTTCTTTCTCTTTTATTTCAAGCTTTGCTTCAAACGATTTTGCAAGCTGAGTTTCTGCCTCATTTTCTCTCTGTTTATCAGCTTCAAAAAATTTTCCAGTTTTTAAAAAATTTTTTGCAGTTTCATAAAATGTTGCAACCAGAGCTTCTGACTCTACAACCTTAGTTTCTGCCTTATATTTTCTCTCTTTAGCAGCTTCATAAAATTTTTCTGCAGCTTCCAATGATTCAACCCGAGTTTCTGCTCCAGTATTTCTCTGTCTAACAACTCTAGGCTTTAAACCATATTTTTTTGCAATCTGAGCTGTCATTTCATGTCTTTGTCTAGCTTTTTCAAGCCGAGTTTTTTCATCATAATCTCTCTGATTAGCAGCTCCATACAATTTTCCAGTTTTAAAAAAATTTTTTGCAGTTTCATAAAATGTTGCAACTTGAGTTTCTGCTTCAGTATCTCTCTTCTTAGAAGCTTCAAATAATTTTTCAGTATTTTTTAAAAATTTTTTTGAAACATCTTTTGCGTCTTTTTGAACCGATATTAGAAATTTTTGGTTATCTAGTTCAGTCTCCCTAAATCTTCTTGTAGTAAGATATATGTCTTCAAGCTTTTTTTCATCCCATTTTTTTCCCTCAGCCCTTAAATTTCCCTTCATTAGATTATCGACAATCCCCGTCAGTTTAAGGTAATGCCCTTGAGGATTTTGGGGATCTAAAAGAAAATTTCCAGCTTCTCTTAGACTTCGTATATTTTTTGCCACGTCCATTTCTTTGATCAAAGGATCTATAGGAACTTGAATCCTGTAATACTCTAAATTTCGCCCTTGCTGCTGCATGAGAGATTTTAGGTGTTCCAAGTATTGTAAATGCCAATCTTGAGCTCCATCCATAAGATGTCCAGAGATAGGCTCTGCCCAAGCTAATTTACCCCCTTTTAAGCTTAAATTTCCAAACTTTCTAGGAGCTTCTCCTGTTCCTAAAGAGACAATAAATATATCACATCCTGGAAATCGCTCCTCAGCCTTTTGTACAGCCTCAAAGGTAGGGTCATTAGCATAAACCCCTCCATCAAGGTAAGTATGTTCATACCCTTTCTCATCTTTAATTGTTGCCGCTTTAAAATAAGTAGGACCAGCAGAAGTGACCCGAGCCACATCTCTTATCATAAAATTATAGCTTTTAAGTCGAGCTGCATGACTGTCAAATAAATAGGCACATTTCTGGCCATCATCATCAGCAGGGATTAGTACTTGAGCAGAAGCCTCCTTTAGCCATATATCTCCGAGATGTTTCTTAAGAACTTTTTCCAAAGAGCGTGCTTTATACTTGGGTCCCGTATAGGATTTAAGCTTTCCAATCTTACCTATTGGCTTGAATATATTTTCTCCTTCATCTAGATAAAGCTTAGCTAGTTCTTCAGCCGATTTCCCTGTACTTAAGCTAAGGACAGTAATACCCCCTGTAGAGGTCCCTGCCATAATATCAAAATATTCGGCAAGATTAACTTTTTGTCCCTCTAACTTAGCTTGTAAGTGCTCTTCAATTCCCTCTAGTATGGTAACTGGAATAATCCCTCGGACTCCTTCGCCATCAACCGTTAAAATACGAACAATATTTCTAGGATATTTCCGTTCCCATTCCTTTTCATCCATAGCGTAAGCAGGCAAAGAAATCATAATCAAAAAATAAATTAACATAGTACGTAAATGAAAAAATTTATTTTTACGTGTTAATTTTAACATATATGCTCTCATTTTATTTATATTAATTTTCTTTTTTTTCAGATTTATTAATCTGAAATATAACTTCTGTGTTATCTTCTTTTAAAGGTTGAGCCACACTTTCATTAGTGCTTTGTTCGGGAAGAGGCTTCCCGTAATAAAACATTTTTCGGCTTGCATCCCACTTAAGATCTTTCTGCATATCAGAATTTTGATTCTCCTCTTTAGAGAAAGAATCTTCACTACTTGTCTTTTTCTCTTCTACTTTGGACTTTTTAGATGGCCTAAAACTTTTTGTCACCCAGCCGTTATTTTTTTTTCCTTCAATGTCATTTTCTTCTGAGGAATTCCCTTCCATAGCTTGAATACCGGTTGTTATTCCTATAATTCCTAAATTTAGCATTGTGCTTTTTATCCAACTTTTAGCCATTTTTCTCTCCTTTTGTTTATGTGAGGAAAAGAAACATAAACTAAATATTAATTTATGTTTCTGCCTTTTTCACATAAAATAATAATAATATATTAATATTTTTTAAAGAAGAAAATTTCTAATGAATTAAATCCAAATCCTCCATCCATTGTTTTACTAGTCTTGCTTTTGTAAGATTTAAACGAGTTCCACTATTCAGTCCTTTTCCTTCATCATCACCGTAAGCATGAACACCAATAACACCATACTCATCTTTCTCTGAAATCCAAATCCCACTACCGCTTTGTCCTGGTGCCGTGTCTATATCATAATACATTCTTTCGGAGGTTTTAAGCTTTGCCGGCCCTTCCATGGTACACATTAGGGTGCCTGAAGCGTAATCTCCTGGATATCCTGTTACATTTATAGTCATATCATCTAACTGGCCATCACTTAAAACTTTTAATCCAAAGTATCCTATTTCTTTCCCAAGAGGTTTGTTTAATTTTATAACACCCAAGTCATCATCTTTTACTTGGCCATTTCTCGGATCTTTATATCTTGGATGAAATATTATACGTTCAGCTTCACTAACATATGGAGTTTTCCTCCCCATCATCCCTGGATAAAATTTAATGCTAAGGGGAATTGAACAACTTTTTCGATCATATAAGTTATGAGCTGCGGTTATGACATATTTTTCTCCTATTAATGTACCACTCCCAATATAATATGATCCCCCATAGTCCATTACCATATGGCCATGAACGCACCAGGGATATCCATGGGGATCATCTACCAGTTCCCGACGGTCCTGATTATGTAAAACGGTTTCTTTCAATATTTCTCCAATTTGGTTAATAGGAATCGCCTGTGCTTTAACAATAAGAAGAGGTTCTGATTCGGATTTTTCAATCTTTGGAAAACCATATACCACACTATTGTCAGTCTCTATTAATGGCAAAGGCGCTGATTCTAGGCGGATGGTAGAAGGTTCATTTCCATAATAGAACATTTTACGAGCTTTATCATATCCAAAATTATCAAAGCTTCTGCTCTCTAGTAACGATTCTCCTTCGTGTCTTCGCTTTTTAACACCATGAAGCTCAAAACTTTCACTTTTGTCCTCCATGGCCTGAGCATAATCTGAAAAACAAAAAAATATTCCAACATAAGTAAAAGAAAGTGTTTTTTTCAATGTGTTCTGCATCATACAGTTATTTCCTTTTTATGTATTTATTGTTGCGCGTTTATCGCAAACTGATCATAAGACATTTATTTTAAATTGAAAATAGCCAATGTAAAAATTATGTTTTTAACTTGCCTTAGATCATTGAAGCATCAAACCTTAACTACCGAAAGTTTCTTAAGATTATATAACTTCAAAGCCTCGGGATTAGAAAAGTTTGATATATTTTTACTGATCAGCCAACTATAGTATTTCGTCATTAAGTTGATAGACATAGGTCGAGAAGATAATGAAGATCGTGAAAGCTTTGTTGAATGAGGGGCCTAAGAATGGATTTAATTTTGTGCCACCAATTCTCAATAGGATTGAGATCAGGTGAGTAAGTTGGAAGAAAGAGGAGATGGCACCCAAATTTTTCAATTAGCTCTTTAGTTTTTGCAGACTTATGAAAAGCTGCATTATCCATAACAAGAGTGGTTTCTTGCGGTAAGGTAGGTAATAAGACTTCCTCAAGCCAAGCATTAAATACCTCAGAATTACAGCCTCCTTGAAAGGTGAAAGGAGCGATAAACTCACCATTCATCAAGGCGCCAATGACACTAACGCGCTCTCTTTTTTTACCAGGAATTTCAGCATAGACTTTTTGCCCCGAGGAGCTCGTGCATATTCCCTGTAAAGACGATTATCAATCCCTGCTTCATCAATATATACAATCCTTTCAAGACTTATTTGCTCAAGCTGTTTTTTAAATTCGGCTCTCTTCTCTTCGTTGCGCTCTTTATAGAGCGTGGTCTTTTTTTTCGTGTAATTTTTAAACGCTTGAGCCAAGTGGCAACGTTTTGGAATTTCAAACCCAGAGCTTGGCCTATTTGTTTAAGCGTATGATCAGGGTTTTGCTCCATGTAATCTTTGAGTTTTTGTTCATCTACTTTACGAGGATAATCAATACGTTTTTTCGGTTTCAGACTCCCTGCTTTGTGAAGTCTTAGCCAATTATATACTGTGGCTTCTCCAATGTTAAAAACTTTTGCTGCCTCCCTCTTACTGCATCCGCTCATAATATGGGAGATGACCTTTTCCCGGAGGTCTTCCGAATATGCTCTTGCCATTCACTCATTATATCTAAACTTTCCCTAAATATCTATCAATCTAATCATGAAATACTATAGTAGAAGAGAATAGAAGAATTTATGCTTTCTTTTTGTGAAGTCAGAAACAATCGAGGATGGCATGGTCAAAACAATCTCACTTGGATTTAAATGTAATAAAATCAAAAAAGATAAAGTGCCACTTAGTTATTGAAACTGTGATTGGCATCTTAAAATGATGGGCAGTTAGAAAGGAATTATCTGAAAGAGCAACTTGGTGATAAGAACAATCGAGGAAATTTTAAGATTATACGTTAAATTCTTCATCTGCTCCAAAGTATACCCGGGGTATACCCAGAAAAATTTAGTCTATATTAAAAACGCTAAAATCTCTTAATTTAACTGGCTCCCCGGGACGGACTCGAACCGCCGACCCAGTGGTTAACAGCCACTTGCTCTACCGACTGAGCTACCGGGGATCACGAAGGCGTTATAGCAAAGTCTTACGATAACCACCAGCTTTTTTTTTTGGAGGCCAGGACCGGAATCGAACCGGTATACAAGGATTTGCAGTCCTCTGCATCACCACTCTGCCACCCGGCCACCATCTGAATTCTATCTGTTTCTCAAGCCTGCGGTCAAGGAGGTAATACGCTCTGGTTTGAATTCATACCAAGTCTATACATTTCAATGAAAACGATTTGACAAGGGCTATTGATTGATTATAGTGTCCCACATTACTTATTTTTCCTAAAGGAACTTTTTGAATGACGAAACGAATTGAATCAAAACACAAAATAGATCGACGCTTAGGGGTTAACCTATGGGGTCGCCCTAAAAGTCCTCTCAATACCCGTGCTTATGGACCTGGTCAGCATGGTCAACGCAGGTCCAAGCCATCAGATTATGGACTTCAGCTTACGGCTAAGCAAAAGCTAAAGGGGTATTATGGAAATATTACGGAAAGGCAATTTCGCCGTCTTTATGCAGAAGCCATTCGTAGGCGTGGCGACACCAGTGAAAATCTTATAGGGCTTTTAGAATCACGCTTAGATGCAGTTGTCTATCGTATGAAGTTTGTTCCCACTGTTTTTGCGTCACGTCAGTTTGTGAACCATGGTCATGTCCTTGTGAATGGCAAGCGGGTAAACATCCCTTCTTATCTCGTGAAGGCAGGTGATGTGATTGAAGTCAAACCAAAATCAAAGGAGCTAGCTCTTGTTTTAGAAGCGGCACAATTAGCTGAAAGAGATGTTCCTGAATATCTTGAAGTGGATCACAAAGGGATGAAGGGAACTTATGTACGGGTTCCAACCCTTTTAGAGGTTCCTTATCCTGTTCAAATGGAACCAAACCTTGTGGTTGAATTCTATTCTCGATAATATTTGGGGCCTCGGGCCTTCCTTTCCGGGCGCTTAGCTCAGTTGGTAGAGCAGCTGACTCTTAATCAGCGGGTCGTAGGTTCGATTCCTACAGCGCCCACCAGGATTTTTTCAGTGTTTCCCTTGGGTTTTAGGTATTTCGGGGCGTGTATTTGCGTTGATAAAATGTGGTAAAAAGTGGATGAAATTAGCCTACGTTGATGATAGTTTGATGATAGAATGCTTGATGATAATTTGAGAAGATGGTATAAGGAGGAGGATAACCATGGAGGCCTCTATGCCAAATATCACCAAGCGTTTTGTAGAAAGTATCACACCTGTCCCTCATAAGCTATCCCAATATTGGGATACAAGTCTTAAAGGATTCGGTGTTATCGTCCTTCCTAGCGGAAGGCGTACCTATTGTATCCAGTATCGGAACCAGAATCGTGTTATTAAACGCTTAAAAATTGGTGTGCATGGTCAGGTCACAACAGAAGAAGCAAGAGCTTTAGCCCGTAAACACTTGGCAAGCATCGCTCATGGAGAAGATCCAGCCCAAAGTAAAAAACAGGCTCAAAGTCTTTTTAGTATGCAAGATCTTGCACGCGATTACATTGAAAGGCATGGGCAGAAAAAGCGAAAAAAGAGCTTGAAAGAAGATAACAAGCTTCTTAGAAATATCATCATGCCTTCTTTAGGCTCTTTAAAAGTAGCACACGTTTCTCGTCGTGACATTGAAGGTTTACATTTACGCCTTAAGGATACCCCTTATCAAGCCAATCGTGTTGTCGCTCTTTTGTCTAAGATGTTTTCTTTGGCCGTTTCTTGGGGGTGGAGGACTGATAATCCAGCCCAAGGGATTGAGAAGTACCAGGAAGAGAAACGTGATCGTTGGTTAAATGATGAGGAACTACAGCGGCTTTGGAGCATCCTTGATAAACACTCTGAGAATCTTACTGCTTATGTTTTTAAATTCCTGCTTTTAACTGGTGCCCGTAAAGGTGAGGCTCTTCAAGCCACGTGGGATCAGTTCGATCTAAAAAAAGGGCTTTGGATAAAACCCGCTCACCTGACCAAGCAAAAGAAGAAAGAGCACCTTCCCTTATCAGAGGGGGCTCTGCTCCTGCTCGAATCACTTAAAAAGTTAACTCCCGCAGATTCTCTCTATCTTTTCCCTGGGAAAAAAGCAGGGGAACCTTTAAAAGAAGTTAAAAAGTTTTGGAAGACTGTTCTTAAAGAATCAAATCTTGAGAATGTCCGCATTCATGATTTACGCCATACTCATGCGTCTCACTTAGTGTCAAGTGGATTAAGCTTAAGCATTGTGGGCAAACTTTTAGGACATACGCAGGCCTCTACCACACAACGCTACGCTCATCTTGCGGATGAGCCTCTGAGGAAAGCAACAGAGGTCTTTGGCAGTAAAGTTGATCAGCTTATGGCCAGGAAATAGGGTTTTTATAGTTGAGATAAGAAACAGATGAGCGTAAAATGAACAAAAATCAGAAACAAGACTCTCTTCAAGAAATGCTAAGTATACTTAAAGAAGACTACAATTTTCTTGCCAAACTATGGGTAATAGGAAAAGTGATTAAAGAATGGACGAGCCTTATCATAGGGGCAATCATATTCATTCTTATCGTTTTATTCATCTTATTTGCGATCAGAGGAGGTTCAAAAATTGAGTACGTCAATAACTCACAGCAAACCGTTCTCCTTCCTATGAAAGATATCGTAACATTCATGGCAATTTGTCAACGTTCCATTAATAAGCGGCAAGAAATTTTTAAAAGTCTTATGGAGATACTGAACTTATATCCCAATGGTAAATTATATCAGAAAGACTTAGAAGAAAAGGCAAGAACTATTTCAACTATTGCAAATACATGTAATACAGCAAGAAGCATAGCTATTATGGAATTTACGCGAATCAGAAATCCTTTTGAAGATCCAGACGTCTCGAAGGCCTTTGACCAAGCAATTGAAAACCGTGATGACTTTTTCAAAAGAAACAATGAAGTTCTCAACTTTCAAAAGGAAAACGAACAGTGGAGAAAGCTTTGTGAGCTATGCCAAGATGAAGTTAGAAAGGCCAATCAAGAACTTGCTCAAATTCTTGGACAAAATAGCTTAAGCCGATAAATAAGAAGAGGACGGAAAGTTATTACAGAATTAAAGGTAGTTATTCGAGTGATTTGCGCCATACCTGCGCGTCTCATTTAGTTTCGGGCGGATTGAGCTAAGCATTGTGGGCAAGCTTTTAGGGCATACGCAGGCCTCTGCCACGCGGCGCTATGCTCACCTTGCCGATGAGCTTTTAAGGAAGGCAACAGAAGTCTTTGGTAATAAGGTTGGCCAGCTTATGTCTGACGTTGCCTGAGGGTTGGTTAAGAGAGAGTAAACAGGTTGATTATTAAGCGAATTATGATCTCTTTATCCGTGGGATTACTTTCAGCAATAAGTAAAGCTAGAGAAACAAGAGTGGCGTTGTTGAATATCGTTAGAGTAACGCCTTGTTTCCTAAGATACAGGAGAAAAAGAAATGTCCCAATTCGCTTGTTACCATCGCTAAAAGGATGATCTTTTATGATAAAGTATAAAAGATGTGCAGCTTTCTCTTGTAAAGAAGGATAAAGAGATTGTCCTTCAAAAGTTTGTTCTACATTTCCCAAAATCCCTTCCACTTGTTTTCTTGGATGTTGTCCAAAAAGAGGGGATGCCTCTTCACACTCAATAAGTTGAGATTTTAAATCATGAATAGCCTCCAAAGCTTCTTCATATGTTAAGGCAGACTTTGCGGGGAAACCTTTGGGGATTTCTAACTCATTTTCATCATACTTAAACAAAAGGCTCCAGGTTTTTGAATAGCTCAATATTAAAGAAAGAACGTCTGCACCTTTTTCATCAATAAAAGACTGACTTTGAAGTGTTTTTGCAAGAAGGTTAAGAGTTTTCTGTACCTTCTTCAAACCTTCATGGGTTATCTTCTGCTGATTAAGTGAATACCCTTGAATAAGATAATCCTTTAATTTCTGAGTTGCCCATTGGCGGAATTGAATTCCTCGCTTGGAGTTGACCCTATATCCCACAGATATAATGGTATCAAGATTGTAGTAGTCGACTTTATATATTTTTCTGTCAGCTGCAGTTGTTGCAAAATTTGCAACAACTGATTTTCTCTCCAACTCCCCTTCTTTAAAAATATTATTTAAGTGACGAGAAATTACAGACTTATCTCTTTCAAAAAGCTGTGCCATTTGTGATAGAGAAAGCCAGACTGTTTCACTTTTAATCTGCACATCAATATGCGCGTCTTTCATTTTATAAATAAGAATCTGCGGGCTTTTATCTGCTTCCATATTCTTTTCTTTTTTCATATTTTGTATTTATTTTAAAAATTCTATACTTTCTATGTTTTTATTAGCGAAATAAAAATAAATTTATATTTTTTGATATTCAAGCAGCGACCTCCTGCGTATTTTTTCTGTACGTACTAAATCCGATGCCTTCGAAGGAAAACACTGGCTCTCCACGCGCGGAAGGGAAAGAAAAAATATCCCACTTAATGTTAAACAAACTTTTAAGAACGAGCGGAATCAACTCAGGAAGGTCTGGCGATTCTATGGAGTGATTAAAAATATAAGCAGCAACATCCTCAGCAACTAATGCTGCTCCATCAAAATATTTATTTCTTTCTGCCATCTTATTTCCTTTTTTTAGAAAACTTTCTTTTCATAAAATTTATAATAAAAATTACAATTCATTTATTAATAAGTATTAATTAATTATATAAATTTCACTTCTCTACTCAAAAACTTATGAATTGTTATCAGACAATAAGCTAAACATAGACTAATAGTCTCTAACGGTTTTTGAAGAATTTTCATAACTCCTTTTAATCTTTTCGAGGATTATAACAGACGAGTGAGGCAATTCAAAGAAAACCGTATCCAATATATTTGAAGTCTCTTCACTTGGTTTCAACGCACACTATTACTTTGGTTAGGGCACATTCCAGTAAAAGTAGCTTTCTCAAGGTTCACTTGAATGCGCTTTATCATGAGGAGTTTCCTGCAATTTCGGTTTATGATCGTTAATTTCCCATAACACAGCATGATGATGCATTTTCAAAAGTGTATAATTAACAATGAGCTCTTTTATCCATCCCCATTTCTCATCAGTATTATTAATCAGCTTTTTTATATCTTGGTTTTCGGCCAATCGCTTTTCAATATATTCACGGCAAAGGTTATCTGCAGCTTTTAAGTTTTTATATGAACTTGTTCTTTTATCTAAAAATCCATTTACAAATTCCTTAATGAGAAGGTCGTTTTTAGATTGCATATGCTTGTTTCCTTTCTTTGATATAGATAGATAAGTATATAGATCAATCAATATACCAGTCAATAGCCCTTTTAACTTGTTGTTGTACACTAAGAAAATCAAGGCTATTGTTTGATATATTGCTTAAACAAGTTAATGAAAGACACACTGATGCTTAAGAGAGATACGCACAACATAGAAGCGATTAAAAAAGCAGCTGAGATCTGTGGTTCATTGTCAAAGCTTGCAATAGCTATCGAAGCAAATTATTCAAGCGCTTTTAAATGGGCTCATGGAAAAGCTGTCCCCAGCCCTCTCAATTGTATGAAAATTGAAAAGGCAACAAGAGGCCAAGTCAAAAAAGAAGATATTCGCCCTAATTTTGATTGGAAAAGATTCAAATTAATTTAAGTAAAAAAATCAATTATATTTTGTATTTTGGTTGCAACTCAATATTCTTTTTCTTCTTGTGAAACTTGTTCTGTCTCAACTTGCTCCTCATAAGTTGGATATTCCTGTTTTTTCTCAGGTCTGAGAAGAAAAGGTTGTATATTTGAAGTCGCAGCCTGATAGGTCATCTGAAGTTTTGTGCATGGATAATCTCCAGGAAGTTTAACGTAACATTCGAGGTCCTTTAGTTGAGAAAATTCTGTAGGAAGAATAAGAGGCTTCTGACGGGTTTGGCGACTGAGAGACACACCATCCCGCGTACTATTGGCCCCATAGGAAATGTTTTCTTGTGGTTCAGTTTCTTCTGTATCCCCCAATACTTTTGAGATCCAGGATTGGGTTGAAGGCTCAGTACATCTGAAGAAAACCTTTGTATTAAAAAGGTCAAGCATGGTTTCAGCTGCAGAACGTCCATAAATGTCCTCTAATTGAGGCTTACTTTGAAATCCTGCTAAGAAACAGCCCCCATATTTGCGCCCTTCTGCAAGGCCGCGTTGAAGGGAAGGAAGATTTTGAAGAGCAGCCAATTCATCCAAGATGAACCAAAGACGCCTTGTATAATCTTCAGGGAGCACCATTAGAGCGTTAATGGCAATATCCATCCAAGCTGAGATAAGGGGCGTTAGGCTTTGCCTTTGGTCGGCACGAGCTGTAATAAAAAGCCATCCTCCTCCATTGTTCTTCTGGGTTCCTATTTCTTGTTTTTCTCCATTAATCCATTTGCGAATGGAAAAACTTGGTTCTGGGTTTGCTTCTGTCTTTTCTTTTTCTCCTGATGAGACAGATTGATCGGGTGAATGATGGGAATGAGCAAGAACCTTTTGTTCTGGGTTATCTAAATCTTTCGGATTTTTACATTCTTCTTGGTTCTTATGGTCGTTACTGACTTCATTCCCTTTATTATTTTGGTTATCTTTATTTCCATTACCCTCTTTATTATCTTTTTCCTTTGGATCTGACGATTCTAGATGACAGAAGCCTACAATCTGAGAAGAGAGGACACTGCGAATAGAATGCGTTGTTTTTGTATTGCTTGAAGAAGCAAAACTTGCAGCTTCTGTTCCTTTGAAAAACTTTTCAAATTCTTTGTCCTCAGAATTCATAAGAAAAGCCATCAGCTCTCCTATATTGTGTTTCTTGAGGTAGGCATATTTTCGTAAGGCTGTTTTTAAAAGGGCTCGGCTGGCCTTATCCCAGAAAGGATCGTTATTCCTTCCTTTAGGTTGAATAAGAGATTCTGCAAGAACATCATAATGAGAATCAAGATGGCAATCGGCCCAAGGATTCCAGGGAAGAGACCTCTTATCTAAAGGATTCAGGATAATATCTGTCTTTTTGTTGTAATATCTGGAAACATAATCCCCTGTGACATCAAGAATGACGGCCCGATCTCCTCTTCTTCGAACCTGAGGAAGTAAGCCATGAAAGCTGTTGGTTTTTCCTGACCCGGTAGTCCCTGTAATGAGGATGTGGGAGGATTCCTTATTCTTCAAAAGTGGCAGTTCTCCAAAGCTTAAATCTGAGGTTTGGTCTTCTCTTTTAATGAGGTTTGCGAGCTTTCTCCAAGAAACGAGCGTTGTCCCTCGTTGATGATCTGTTTGCTTTTGACGACGCCCCATAAAAAACCATAAGGCCATTACTGTCAAAAATCCTGCTAGAGCCATCCACAAACTAGTATAAAAAGCTTGCCCAAGACGCATTTCAATTTGTTCTGTTCTCTTTTGAAGGAATGAATCCTTAAGAATGCTGAGGCAGCTTCTTTTATAGGGTTTTCCTTTAAGAGGTACATACTCTTGATATAGATGAGCATGTTGTTCAGAGGGAGTTGTTGAAATCATTAACTTAGCCCACGTCACTTGCGACAAGACTCTCCACTCATATCGGGGGAAATTATAACTTTTCCAGGAAAAGTAAGAAAGTCCTGTCACAAACGCCACAATAAGCCCGGCCATAACAACTTGCTTGAGCATGTGAAGTTGATGGATATGGACTTGTCCGCCTTGGGTAATAGTTCTAAAGATTGACATACTTTTTTATCTCCTATCTGCTTTTAAGGGAAAATGATGGGTGGCTCAGGGGGAAGATTTTTAATTGCTTCGTTAATATCTTTAGCGGTACTAAGCAATCCTTCTCCTGCACTTGTCGCAAGGTTCTTTGTTGCTGTTCCCAGCAAGGTTTTATCTTGGACGACTTTTTGCTCTTTCTGAAGGGCCTCTTCCTGGTCCACAATGGGTTTTTGTCCAACAGCTATTTTCTTATCCGTTTCCTCGAATTTCTTTCCAACGAAATCCTTTATTGATTCTTGTGGGGGCGTTTCTGTTTTCACCTGAGGGTTTGCTTGATTAACGTCCGTCTGCTTAAGAGATGTTTGGCTAACGTTTAGTTTGTCAAGGCGTGTCTGATTGGTATTTGACCTATCAAACCCTGCCTCTTGAGCCAGATGCTGAATCTCTTGGATATGGGCCATGTTTTGAGCCCGAATGCCTGCGCTATCTTTGTGATATCGGGCTTGAACTTCGTATTGCATATCAAGCTGTTGCTGTGCTCCTCGGACATTAATGCTCTGAATGTAGTATTGGGGATTTTCCTCTTGGAAGCTTTTGAGATAAGCAGCACGTTCTTCTCCCCCTTGATCAAGAATGTGTCGAGCTTCTTTATAGCCAATTTGGCCACCAGATAAGCCATTTGGTCCTGGATTTACAGGTTGATGGGCAATGAATTCGAGAACTTCTTGTGTGAGCTCTTTGTTAATGGTAAGGCCTTTGCTCTGATTTGAACTTATATCTTTTGAAAGCGTCTTGACCATATTTTGAGCGATTAAAGCTTCTTTTCTGAGGCCTTTTGCGCGATTCAGGCTTGATGCAGCGCTTTCTCCTAGCTCTTCCCCTTTTGAATTCCGCATGCCTTCTGATAAAGCTTGAGCTGCTGAAACGACCTTCTCAGTTGTTTCTGAATACCCTATTTGATCTGCTAGCGCCTTCGCGTCCTGAAAGGCTTTTTGTCGTGCAGCTGTACTCGAAAAATTTCCTTTTCCTTCCGCAGTGAAGAAACCAAGACTTCCACCCATTCCTACAGCAATAGCTACTTCTGCAGCTTGGGTCTCGTTTAAGTGCAGGTCTTTCTGAATAGTGCTGGTGAAATGCTTGAAGTTTTGAAGACTTTGAGCGTCTGAGGCATTGATGTTTTTGGTATACTCTTCTCCTCTAAATTGATCCGTACCAAACCGAGAAAGGAAATTGGTTGCTGTTTGAAGGGAGGTTTCTGTGGCTTGTGTTGCAGCCACACTTTTTGTTTCGGCAACGCTCTCTGCATGATTGAGGCTTTGCTGCTCTACAAAGCTTGTGTTTTCTATCCCCATAATTTGAACACTGAGACGTGACATGGCTTGGTCATTAAAAGCTTGAGTTCCATCTGCAAAAGTACTTTGCTCAACTCCAGAAGCTCCCATAGATTTAAACTGTGAAGCGTTATAAGTTGGGCTTGTATTATGCTGAAAGGCAGATGTATTTTGATAGGCTTGGTTTCCCATGCTCACATTACCTAAGCTGATATTTCCGGAAACCGTTTCTGCCGCGGCTCCACTGGCTGCGCTTTGCATGGCTGAACCTAAATGCTGAGCAAGGCCTACAAAAGCACCTGCTCCTTGTTTGAGAATGCCGTAGGAGATAAAAGGAATACTTACAGCGAGCCATGCCGCAAGAGTTACCATGTCTGCATTTGCATTGATGATGGCTGAGGAGTTTAAAAGAGTAAGACCATTTTCCGCTCCATGACTCATGGTTTCTGACCTTCCATAAAGGGTCATGATGAGGTTGAGGACCGCATAAAGAGGAGCCCAGAGTTGGGCCCATACTAAGATTCCAAAATAGGTTATGAGTATTTTGTATCCATTGGGGAGAAGAGCAAGGACAACGATAAAGATAAATAAAGCATAGCTTAAGGCTTCGATGACGTTCTTGAAAAGGGGAAGGGTTCGGGCTGCGATTTCGCCTGCAACGGCATAGGCTGATCGTTGCTGAAGAAGAGCTTTTGTGGCTGCATAGTTGGACGCTGACCCGAGTTCTGAGAGTTTGTTGTTGCTCGCCTCTTCAATTGCATTAATCATCATTTCCTGACGAAGGATATTTGAGGCATTTTCAGCAACACCCGTCATTAACTGATAGCCGGTTTGAAGATTTGTAAAAAAAGCCGTTTTTGTGAGCGTTTGATTTTGAACCCTTGTCCCATAGATGGCTGCGGCTTTGTTAATTTCAGCTGTCCAAAGGTCAGACAACTTTTTAGCACCTGTCTTACACGTTATGACGGTTCCAGGAGTGCCTTCTTCTTTATATAAAAATCCCAGGACTGGTGAAGCGTTGTCTTTAACAAGTCCCCAAATATCGGTCGTATTTTGCAAATCGGATAAAGTATACTTGTGACCAATCATGGTGTCATACACGACACATTGATTCACAAAACGTTCCATATTGCCTTTAAAGACAGGATCAACAATACGAAACTGTCCCACTTGACTCATCAAGGAAGAGGCAAAAACAGTTCCTGTTTTGTGGTAAGGCATATAATCGGGCAAGATAAAAACCGATTCCATCTTTTCTGTAATACCTCGACCCATCTGACTCACAAAGCTTGCAAAGGCCCCTAAGACAAAGGGCACGCCATCAACCTTTGCTTTGACCTTTGTCAGGGGGTCATGAATAAAAACTGTTGTTTTGGGCAAAAAAAGAAGATTCGTCGCAATCACAACCCAGAGAAGCCACTTTAAGCCTTCCTCTAAGCTGCTTCGGACAAGCATCAAGATCAACATATAAACAGATCCCACAACCAACCCAATACGTATTAAAGGCAGGATAAATCCTGTTCGATCGGCCTTAAACAAAGCCGCTATGCCATTAAAGACAAGGGTAAAGAGCTCGCCTCCTCCGTAGGTAGTAATCACATGTTCCATGCCACCCCCTCAATGACAGCCATCAATAATCGGTTATCCATTATCAGAATAAAATTCATAAAGCTGATACGCTGCTGCTCTAGTTTAAAAATTTTCTTAGTTCTGATTACTGATGACTGACTATTGATCACTGCTTCGTTCCTTGTTGAGAAGAAATAAACATATTTTGAAGTTTTGCTTCGATTTGTTGGGTTCGTTCAATAAGATCAAGGGTAATGGCCATTTGCTCAAAAAGAGCCGTTCTCTTTGCAAAGAGAAGTTTGCGAGACTTAGAAATTCCCTGCCTTAACTCCTCTACCATTTGATCATTGATTTGGGTTTTCTGAAGCTGGGTAACACTATCAAATACAAGGGTCATGACTTCTTCCAAGTACTGAAGTACGATATCGTGCGCAATGGCTTCACTAAAATCAGCTGCACTTAAAGGACTTCCTCCGGCTTTAAAAGCTGCTTCAACTGCCATAATCTTTAAAACAGGGATTTGAGTCGAATTGACAAATCCAATCTCTGCCTTAGAAAGCGCTTTGTCTTCTCTAACTTTTTGAGAAAGAGAAAGAAGAAGTCGATGGACTTGCCCATAAAGAGCTTTCTCTGCTGGAAGAGTTATTTGTTGAATTGTAGGGCTAAGGCATTTATCTTCTGAAGCGTTATCGCACTTATAGATTTGAACAGGTGCATTTCCTGTAATGAGTCCAGCAATGAGCTGAGGATCACTGCTTTTAGAAGGCAAGACCTTTACCTCTAAGCGATCACTTACCCGCCTCGAAATAATCGTTCCAGAAACTGTCATGAAGAGTTCTGCGAGTTGGGGATCACGGCTTAAAAACCCGTTTTTTTGAATCGCTTTCCAGGCGATATTAAATTCATCCCCTAAGATATCTTTAAATCCTTCTTTTTCATTCTTACGGCTATTCCAGGCGTCTCTTTTTTCTTCTGTTCCGCACTTCTGTCGACTCTGAGCCCAATCACTGGCAAGACCCAATTCCTTACCCATGGCATTACACAAAAGCTGAGAGGAAGCATTGCTTTGGGGCCATACTCCTCCCACAAGAGTTGCTGCCGCCTCACAGGAATTAATACTTTGATTCGTGATGGAGTGAACCTTTGCAGCTAAGTCATCCAAAACGCTCTTAATCTGAGGAGTGACAGTTGCAAGAGCCAGATTAAAGGCATAACCAGAAGCATTACTTCCAATATTCCTTAGAAGTTGGGTAAATTGTTGAGCATTGATAAAGCTAAATCCTCCCAGAAAGAGATCGATGCCGCCACAACCAGATCGATAGTGAGGAAGCTGTATAGAAAGCAAATCTGCATTGTTCACCTTCGATCGCGCAAATACGCTACCGCCCGTATAAAAACCTCCAGTTTGATCTTGGTATCCTCCTCCCGTGGTAAGGTTATTAGCCATGCCCAACTTCTCAAAAGCAGTTTCTAAATTCTTCTGCATTGAGGCTTTTAAAGAAGAGTTCAAAAGAAAAAACATGCATAACGTATACAAAACACGGTGTTTCATTTTATCTCTCCTTTTACCGTTAAGGCTTGCGTTAAAATAGTCACTCGTTCTTCAATTTCGCTTTCAGAAACCATGCCGTAAGCAAGGGGAATAAGTTTTCCTGTTTTGGGATGAAAGGCAATAAGAGCAGGGACATGAGAAACCTTGAGGCGTTCTGAAATTCCGTTATCTCGTTTAGCATGGGGAAATTCTGGCAACGTTCCTCCGTCTAAAGAAATCGCGAGAACAGACCAGCCGTACTTCTCGGAAAACCGTTTCGCAATGGGTGCAAAACCATGACAATAGGGGCAATTTTTCCGGAAGAAAAAGAACAACCCATACTCTTGAGCAAGTTTCTTGATACGGGCTTGAAGATCTTTGTGTTGTTCATCGTAATAGACATGTCGTGCGTTCTGATCCACGGGGTGCACCAAAGTTTCATCCAAAGAAGGTGTTGTCATGACAACCCTCTTCCATGCTTCAGAAAACCGCTGACTTTGATCCATCAAAGAACGTTGGGCAAGAATGTAGGCAATGATGTTTTGGCGAGTGGGTTCAACAATGGCTGCGTGAAGTTTTGTTTCAAGTCCCTTCCTTTGGTTTTCAATTTGTTGTATTGGGCTTAAAGAAACGTTCTTCTTATCTTTTTTCTGAGCACTGAATACTGGACATTGAGTACTGTCCTCGTACCAGTGCCATCCCTCAGCCCTTTTTTCGAAAAATGAAAGGACAGGTTTAGACGCAGGCTGAGTCTCTGGTGCTGCCTTAAGAAAAGAAAAATCAGTAGCTGAACTCAAAATAATAAGAAAGATCAGGTATGTTGATGGTCCCCTTTTTTTCTGACTACTGATTACTGAACACTGAATACTGGAGATCATGCCCCACCTTTTCTTTGCAACGGCTGCTTTTCTGTTGGAGAAAGGACGCCTTGTTTAATGGCTTCTAACCGCTCACCTACTTTTTGGCCTATACCTTGTAATTTGCCTGGATTGAAGTTCTTCATGAGGTCTTCAAAGACTTCTCTGAGATCCAACTTGGAAAAGTCTATTCTTTGGATTTCTTCAATGGAGAATCCTCGGCAAAGCGGCTTTTTAGGGGTCCCCCAGCCCATTCCAATTTGAGTCCGTCCTTGTTCATGAAACGCTTTAAGGAGTTTTGAACCCCAACAACAGTAAGTTGAGTCCTTCTTAACGCACTGGCCTAAGACTTTTTTAGCACAATAAGTTCCGACATAATGGCAAAGACCTTTTTTACGCCTTTGGTTTAAAAGCTTTTCTTTTGAGCTACAGGAGGAGAGTCCTAGATCATTACCCCAGCCTTTTCCTGATCCACAGCAATCTTTGAAGCTGAGGGGTTGTTTTGAACAACGGTTATCCTCTCCCTTAAAAAATCCTCCCATTGCAAATTGACCTTGGAGTTCTTTTAATATGGCTAGTTGGGCTAAGCTTGACATCATTTCATCATTGTTTTCCCAACCTTGATCCCTACAGTTTCCATCCAGGCAAAAGGGTGTCTTTCCTCCTTTAATCATATAGGATGTTCGGGGAGGATCTTTACATTCGTAGGTTTGGGTATAAATGACGCAGTTGTTGCCGATCCTTTGCTTACAACGAGACTTAATTTGAGCGCATCCTCGTGCTCTTAATGGGCCACAATCATTTTTAGAAGGATAAGAACAACCGTAAGTTTGCGTGTATTGCCAACACCCTCTTGTTACGGGAACTCCCTGGATGACACGCGTTTGAGGACCTTGTGTACAAACCTTTGACTTATAATAGCAAAGCCCATGGTCAACTCTTTTTTCAAGAGCTGCACACCCATCTATCCATGAATCATAAGGAACCTTAATACGGGGCTGAAAACTATAATTAAACTGAAATATGTCAAAGGTGTATCCCTTATGATCTACCTTTACCCACCCTCCTACGGGAGAAGCTGAAGCTGAGAGTATTTGAGTGACAGGGATACCTGTTTGACTTGAGATAAATCCATTTAGCGTCGCTGAGTCAACTTGTATGTATCCTACAAAATGCCTACTCCGTTCTCTAGGCCAATGGTTAAGAAGATAACCATAAGATGCATGGATAGCAGGCCCCCCTAAACTGAAGGATCCCTGTTGAAGAGGTCCTAGCTCTTCCTTTATGGTAACGAGGAGATTCAAATGACAGGTATACTTCGCATCTTCTCCCGCTTCTTCGCAATCAACGATTTCATTTTTACCCCCTTGCTGGACCTCCATAACATGGGTTCCAGTCCCTCCAATGGCTTGAAGTGGATCTTCCAGGATTTTATCTGCCATTGTCATAAGAGGATCATGGTCAAGATCAATTTTAACCTGAGAGCGGGAATCGTGACTTTCGTGAACCATTTGGCCTGCAGGCTCTTCTTGAGCAGCCCTTTGTGAGTGACCTGGAAGGTCAGTGATGGAATAACTTGATTCTTTGGCTTGTTGGCCATCATAGAAAGGATGAGGCCCTGCCTTAATTTTTTTCTCATCAACTTTACCCAGAAATTCTTGGGCCGTATGATCTCCTTGTGCGAGATTTTTCCAAGAATCAGCCAATGCTTCGGAAGGTGAAAAAGAGAAAAGAGGTATCAATAGAAAAAGTCTCAGCCATCCTTGTACTTTAGAATTTTTAAAAAAGAGAGAAAAAAGCTTTTTCTGAGTACAAAACGCTAAGGCCAAAAGATTGCTCATGCACTTCCCCTTTGCCTTGGTTGCTGGGGTGCTTTAGGAATGAGCCCCTTTTTAATAACCTCGAGGCGATCACCAACTTTCTTCCCTATGCCCTGCATTTTGCCAGGTTTGAAGTTCTTCATGAGGTCTTCAAAGACTTCTCGTAAATCGAGCTTGGAGAAGTCGATTCTTTGTATTTCTTCAATAGTAAAGCCGCGGCAAAGAGGCTCTTTAGGTGTACCCCAGCCAAGGCCGATTTGAGGACGGCCTTGCTCATGAAAAGCTTTTAAAAGTTTTGATCCCCAGCAACAATAAGTGGATTTCTTTTTGATGCACTGTCCCAGTACCTTTTTAGAACAATAAGTTCCTATATAATGGCAAAGGCCTTTTTTTCTCCTTTTATTCAAAAGCTTTTCTTTTGAACTACAGGAGGAAAGTCTTAGATCATTTCCCCATCCTTTGCCAGATCCACAACAGTCTTTGAAGCTCAAAGGTTGTTTAGAGCATTTATTTGTTTCTCCTTTAAAGAATCCTCCTTTTCCAAACTGACCCTGCATTTCTTTTAAAAGGGCCAATTGGGCTAAGGACGACATCATTTCATTATTGACTTCCCAACCTTGGTCCCTGCAATTCCCATCCAAGCAAAAGGGAGTTTGTCCTCCTGTGATCTTATGAGTTGTATGGGGAGGTTCTTTGCATTCATAGGTTTGGGTGTAAACAACGCAGTTATTTCCTATTCTTTGTTTGCAGCTGGAATTGATTTGAGCACACCCCCTTGCTCTTAAAGGACCACAATTATTCTGGGAAGGGTAGGAACAGGCATAAGTTAAGGTGTATTGCCAACAATCTCTGGTAATCGGGATTCCCTCAATCAAGCGGGTTTGTTTTCCTTGGGTGCAAACTTTTGAGGCATAAGAACAAAGGCCCAGGTCAGACTTTTCTTCTAATCGAGAACATGTGGAAACCCACTCATCAGGCTGGACTTCAACAGATTCTTCTTCATAATTTATTTTAACCGTTGCGGTAAGATCGTATCCCTTCAAATGCCCATGACTGCAATAATTTGTATTTCCGTGAATAGGAAACCTTTCACGTCGTCCGTGCTTTTCTCTCTTAAGAACGACACTTTTAATTTTGCTTTCTGGGATATCTGTCGAAATCATACTTCTCGGGGTTTGACATCGGTGACATCCATTATGCCTTCGACTTAAAACTTCACGAAGACAAGCTTTAAAGGGCGCGGTAATATTAAGTTCGGCTCGTCTTCGCTTAGGTCCTATAAGTACATCTAAAAGACTTTGGCAGGATTTAGGATGGTAGGATTTATATGATTTTTTACATCCCGTAAGATGAATATGGGCTGGTTTCTCGCGTTTAATAGTGCGTCTAACAATTTTTACGTTAAGAGTTTCAACACACGTTTCAAGAGAGTCTTCTCCGGCTTCTTCGCAAGTGATGATCTCCCTTTTTCCACCTTGTTGTACCTCAACCAGTTGAGTTCCTTCTCCTCCAATAGCTGTGAGAGGAGTTTCTCCGATTTTTTCTGCTCTTGTAATTAACGGATCTTTTTCTGGATCAATTTTAACCTGAGGACGTGCATCAGAGCTTTCATAAATCATCTGACTTGCAGGATCTTCTCTAACAAGGCTTTGGGATTTTCCCAGGAGATCTGTAGTTTTGAGATTGGATTCCTTGGAATGTCCTTTGTAAAAAGGATGAGAACCTGCCTTGGCTTTTTTCTCATCAGCTTTATTAAGGAATTCTTGAGCCGTTTGATCTCCTTGCTGGAGGGTTTTCCAAGGGTCAGCAAGGACTCTGCAGGAAGTAAAAAACAAAAGGAAGGTGAGAACAAAATAATAAATCATCTTGTCTTGCCCTCTGGTTTTTTGTTTTGGTCGTAATCTAGATGGATAAAACCTGAGCTTTTCGGTAAAAGGGCTTTGGCTGCGTTAGATAAGTCGCCTTCTTTGGCAAATGTTTCTAAGGCATATTGAATGCTTACGTGTCCCTGTAATCGATCATGAAGAGGCGTCTGAAGGCGCTCTGTTGCCGTTAATGAGAAAGGCTTTGCAAGAACATAGGTTGGAACAGCAGAAATTGAAAAAAGCGTAAAAAGCTCAGGATCAATGATAAAGCCTTGTCCTGTGCTTTGGATAATTTTTTGTAAAACTTGAACAGTTTCTCTGTAACTCCCCTTTACAAATCCTCTTAGAACAAGAGTTGCTCCATATTGCCTTGCCTCATAGGCAAGGTTTTCAAGGGCCTTTTCTCCTAATGAAAAAGACACAAAGATATAGAGCTCACCCTCCGCCTTATTTTCTTCCTCATAGGAAGAAGGGAAATCAAAGTCTGAGAATTTTTCAATTTGGTTTTCAAGTTGCCCCTTAAGGGAGCAAGATGACTCCTGTTTTGAAATTATTCCCAGAGGTAAGCTTTCTGAAGCACATGAAGCTTTTGCCTTTAGGTCAGCAACAATCGTTTGAAAACTTTTGTCGTTGAGTAGAGCTTCAACCTTTTTAAAGGAATCTTCCTGAAGTTTTTGCATTTCAGCATTTTGAGAGAAATTCTGGCTTGCACGCACAGGAGTTTGTCCAAAGACAAGGAAAAAGAATATAAAAATCAATTGAGTACGGGCTAAATCGCGCAACAATTTCTTTTTCTCCAAATCAAATATCCAAAATCTTCGCCTTTGTAAGGAAACTCGCGTCCAGATCCCCAGATGACTTCTGTCCGTCCTAAGGGATTGCAAGCCATGGGACCGCGTGTTGTAGGACGAGGGTAGGTCATTTGAGTTTTGTATTGAGTTTTCTTGATGATAGGTAAAATGTATTTCTGACAAATGTGGTGATTGGACGTTCCACTTGTTCCCCAGAGAAGAAGCTCACGATGAAGTTTGGCCATCATCCGTTGGGTCATAAGAAGGCTCGCTTGGACTCCTCCATTGTGAGCTGCGTTGTTTCCGGTAAAAGGATAAAGACTTCCCTGACACCCGCCGCACCAAAAGAGAGCATCCAGAGGAAACCCTGCACTTGCTGCGCCGCAATCTGCAGAACAGGCTGCTTGAGCGATTGAGTTCCCAAAGAGAACAGCTTCGGGGTTTAAGATGAAAGAGAGCTCATCCGCATTCCATAAAGGGTCAAGTTCCGTAATATACCCTACATCAAAGCTCCCTTTTTCAAGACAGATAAAATCAACAAGAACTTCAAGCCAATAAATGACGGGATAAATGTACCAATGAACTTGATAGAAACTGCTTTGGGCTCGTCCTTCTCCCCGGGCCCCATGCACACCATAATTTATATTACTTTTACCGAGCTGAAGTCCTCCCATGCTCACCATACAAAAAGGAACGCGCGTTACGTCTACTAATCTAGCAGGCTCCCAAAATCCTACAGGAATCCCTGGGACAAGAGGGATAGGAGGTCTTGGACAAAAACAAGGAATTTGACTGGGATTTTTTGTATCTTGTCTTCCTCCTGTATTAACTTTTATAGGACCAATACTAATAGGAAATAAACATGACCAACAAATATCCGTAATAGGATTGACAAAACGCCCTGAACACGCTTCACTTTTTGTAAAAGAATTAAAAATAATCGGGAGGCAACAATGTATGATCAATATTCTTTTGAGAATATTTCCTTTTCTCTTTACGATAATGGCTTTAAGTGTTCTGGCTTGGACAGAAGCAAAAAGCTTTGTTTCTCTTGACGTTTCTATGGAAGAACCTTTCTCTTCTTTAGTCCAAGGCCTTTTATTTGTGACGGCGATGTTCTTGATTCTTTGTGGAAGAGGATGGATTTTAACTTGGGTAATTCTATTACTTAAAAAAGTTTGAAGTTTCTTCCGCAGTACTTGAGAGGAGAGAATCATTTTTTCTCTCCTAAATTAATTTCTTCGATACGAAGTCGAAGATTTTCCTTACTTACAAAAGCTGGCACATGGTGGATTCCCAGTTTTTTGGTGAGGAGGCCTCCTTGATCAAAATAAACAGGAACTTGCCATTCTTCAGAAAGGGCTAGGGGAGCTCCCTTAACCAAAACGGATTTTATATTTTCTACCTTAAGCTCCTGCTGGACGTACTCTCTTTGTTGCACGTCATCTCCATCAAAGAAGACAAGGTTTTGAGATAAATTCACTGTCTCAAGAGGGTTAATCTTGGTCCCTTTTTTTGCGATAATTCGGCCTCTATGATCTTTGAGATCTTCTTGCACCACGTAGGTTGGATCAAAATAAAAGACACGGGATTCTGTTGCTCGCGTGATCCCAGTAACAGGTTGGGGCCTTTCAACAGCGGCTGCGGTTTTCTTCTGAAGCTCCTTGTTATGCCGCTCAAGCTCACCCCTCTCCTCCATAACAATTAGCTTTTGCTGAATGAGTTGGATAGGGTCTTCCTCTTCAATAGGATATATAACGCCATGAGTACCGAAGTCTTTCGCCTGCGCAGTGTTCAGTGTCCAATATTCAGTGCTCAGAAAAACAACAAAAAAACAAATCTGCTTCAAAGTCGCCACAAGAAGTCTTGGAAATTTGAATGCCTCCGCAGAGCTTTTGAACACTGAGCACTGAATACTGAACACTGTGCGTACTACCATGTGAGCACTGCCTTTCCCCAAATCTTATCTATCGGCACAAGCCCAAACTCTTCATACCGGGAATCAAAACTTCGGGGATGATCTCCAGCAACAAACACATATCCTTCTGGAACAACTGTTGTAATGAGGGGAGTTAACGGCTTTCCATCAATCGTTTTTTCAAGGAGGGAAAGCGTTGATGAGAGAGGGATTTTAATTTGTTGGCGTCCATTAAAAATCTGTGAGACAAGGATGCCCCTATGGGTTTGTTCAATCACATCGCCGGGAAGACCTATTAATTTTTTGGCAAGCGTTTTTTTTCGAACATAAGCTGTGTCGTGCCCAGAGATGGAAACAATATCTCCTCGCTTGAGAGAGAGACGATTCATAGCCAAGATATACCTCACTCCTTGAAGGCTCATCGATTCGCATTCATAAAGATGGGTACGCGTGGTTATAACCCACAGCATAAGGATGAAAGTTAAAAGAATGATGACTATATCCAGAAATCTTTCTTTCATTGTTGAGCCTTGCTTTCCTTAAAAGGGTTTTCTTGATTTTCAAGAGAATAAAGCTGTTTTTTTACTTTATCCGTGTAATCAGGAAGCTCAGAAACAGACCTAGAATCTATAAGGGTGACCTTTTCCTCCTGACTTATTTTGTCTATGGCTTTATGCAAATGTTCGAAGAAGATTATAAGATGCATGTCCAGATCGTCTTGGAAAGGACGCTGTTGAATTAAAGATTGTTTCCGAGCCATAGATTCAAGAAATTGAATGCGCTCTTCATAAAGCTTAGCTATATCTACAATAGCCACATTTTTAGGAGGCTCTTGGAAAAGTTGAGAAGAGAAAAGAGGGATTTTTGGATCTAAACTCAGTAAGAAAAGAGTTATAATTCCTCCCCCTATTATCCCTAGAATAAAGCTAGCAAATTCTGTGAGAAACAAAAAAAAGCGGTGTTTTCTGGGAGTTTTGATAAGGCGTTCTTCAATCATATTTTTTCTCCTTCATGGGTGAGACTGAGCTATGGTTTGAATGGCTTCTTTGAGGCTCTTTCCTTGGCTCACAAGACTTTGTACGGCTGCAAATTCATCGGCTTTGGTGGAGTAAAGAATTTTGGAAAAGGGATCGAGGAGAAGCCTTCCAACAGCGAAGCCCTTAGGACCTTTGATCATAATCTCTGCATATTTGCCTTGTTCTGTATGAAGAGAGCGGAGGGTACGTTCCATAGCAGGGTCCATAACAAGACGCTTGGAATTTTTAAGCATTTCGATGGATTCATCCTTTTGAGACAAGAGACACATCCAGTCTGCATTATCAAAAGCCGCTTGAGCCCCCGGGGTTGCGTAAAAATCATTGATCGATTGAGTGCCTACAATGAGACCTCCATAGTACTTGCGAAGACGTCTTGCGGCTGTTTCAACAAAGACACCTGATTGAGCCCCTCTCAGCATATCCCAAGCCTCATCCAAAATGAGGCAAGAAGGAGTTTTTCTATCTCCCATATAGATGGAGTTCGTAATTTGCAGAATCACCATTTGAACAATGACCGATTGGAGATCTTTCCGTTCTTTTAGTTCTTCCATCTCAACAACAACGAGCGTATCAGAAAGGTCAATATTTGCAGGACCATTAAAAAATCTGCCATAAGTTCCCTTTTCTGTGTAAGGGTAAAGCCGTTCTCCAAGAGTAATTGCAACAGGATCTGGATGTTTTAAAAGAAATTGAGCGACATCCGTAATGGTAGCTGTATTTTGTTTTTTCTCCCACGCATCTTGGAGAGATTGCTCCAGATAGGTGTCTTCCAAGTCGGTTGTTCCTTCTTTAGGAGCAGCCATTAAAGAGAGGATAGGTTTGAGCATGGCTAGTCCATCGGATGCTGCCTCATGATCATGGGAAGGAATAGAAGAAAAGGGATTAATACAAATTGGTGAGTGAGTTGAAAACTCCAGAAAAGATCCTTTAAGAAGTTTTGCCGTTTTCTCAAAAGACCTTCCTACATCAAGAACAAAGACCCGCCCTCCCATTCCTAAGATGCTGGTCATCAGCTCTTGCATAAAGACGGATTTACCGGAACCTGATCGCCCGACAACACACGTATTGTAGTTTCCTTCATTATTATCAAAAGGACACCAATAAAAAACTTGACCTCGTCTGCCAGCTAAAAGCATTCCAGGAGACTTTGTGCCTTGCCATTCTCCTTGAATAGGCATGAGATTTGATGGTTCATGACTTAAAGTGGTTTTTGTTTTCTGAAAAAGTCGGCTATCTTCATCCGCTCCTTCTCCCCAGGTCATGGGAAGACAACTCAAAAATGAGGGCAGCTGAAGATACTTATCAAGTACCAGCTCCCACCTTTGAGAGCGATAAAGGTTAAAAAGGGTTTGCTCTTCTCTTGCGATTTGCTCAGGAGAACTTAAAAGCCCCACTTGAAAGCGAGTACGTACAAGCCTTTGACCGTCTTCAAACTTTTCCCGCACATAAGTCCACTCTTCGGCTTCTTTTTTGAGAGAAGGCACATACTTAGCAATGGGGCTTGCGGCTTGTTTTTCCACATTGCCGCACTTTGCGAGCATCTTAGTTTTGAGAGTTTTCTCATTACAAATATGAACCCCATAAGAGAGGAAAAATCCTCCATTAAGTCTCAAGAATTCTTCAAAGGGATCACCAATTAAATATCCCATGGCGCCAAGATGCCAAAGTGGTGGAAGGAGCCGTGTGGTATAAAGGCGAAGAATGCGTTCCTCCTCTCCAAAAACCAATTGGGAGGGTTCTATTTTTATTCTTGTAGAGGGGCACATCAATTGATGAGAAAGAGATTCATGGGGATTCCAAAGAGACTCACCAAGCAACCGTTCCGTTGGATTGAGAAGCTCATCAAGCCCCAAGATCAAATCTGCAGCATTCCAGACTTTGACAGGAAGGCCCCATCCCTTCAACGTCGTGACCAGTTGCTCCCGTAAAGCGAGCATATCCTCAAAGGTCTTAAAGGTTGTATGGGGTTCACTGTAGGATATCAAAAGACGAAAGGTCCGAATGGCTGAGCGGTTTTTAAAAGTAGCGCATCTTTCCGTCGCAAGTTCTCTCAAAACCTCAGAACGTTCCCTTAAGGAGCCCTCATTTAATGAGACCTCCTTTAAGGAGGCCCCGTGTAAAGAGACTTTTTTTGAAGGAAGACTTTGCCGTGCTCTTTCCCATGTTTTAAGCCACGTCTCAATATGAGGACTTGCAATGAGAAGACACTGTAAGTTTGACCCCAAAGGTAAGGCATGCTGAAAAATCCCTGTGAGCTGGAGAGGAATTTCCTCTCCACACCCCACTAATGGAAGTGTTTCAAGCACAAATCCCACGCTCATACGATTTAGAAAAAGCTGAGTTTCTGGATCAAAGCTTCGGTAAGGCAACATCTCACTCAGGCTATGAGGAAAGAGAAACTCATTTGCCAGTTTGAGTGTTGAGGAAGTTGACCCAAAGGGCCTTCTTTCTTCAGCGACCTTTTGAGAAAGGGGATTTTGCACTAAACTTCCTCCAAAGCCCAAGGAGAATACCAAATCTCAGGAACATCAGAAGTTAGAGGACAGGAGCCAGGGTGTTCACAAACATTGGCCTTGGACTCTTCTGAGAGGTTGCTTCCTGACTCCTGGCTTTTGGTTCCTAACCCTTGATTTACCATTTGGTTAACATCTGAAATGGATTTGCATTTAACACCTTCACCAGGAGGGCATTCAAATCCTCCTTCATAGACACCCATACAACCTGTTAAACAGAGAGGCAGAAGTGCAGAATGGCAGAGTTGCAGAAGTTTTTTGTGTAGTTTCATTTTTTATTCTCCTTGTTGAGGTGTTGATGAGGCACGGGATTCTTCCCTAGTTTTTTCAATATTAGTCTTGACGCTTTCAGATCCAATGAAGGTACCTTCCGTAAAGACAATATCCACAACTTGCCCAGCTGCGACTTGAATGACGGGCTGAAGTTGCTCTGCCCGATCGATGTAGTATTGGGACAAACGATCGAGGGCTGTTGTAGCGCCCGAGGCCATACCGGACGTAAACAGATCTCCCATGTTGGGAGGGGAAGGTTGACTTCCTGGCAAAAAGGGATTTCCTTGAGTTTGACGATTTTGAGGATTTGCCACATTACTCAGACCTGCAAACATTCCCCCTACAAGACTACGGGCTAAGAACTGGCCATCTTTAGATGCCACAACGCCTCGAATACCCGCCTTTCCATCAGAGCCCGCAATATAGCCAGCTACCTGGGTTTCGATGATTTCCCCTGTCTTTCGGGTCACACAGGTGAGTTTTTCAAGCCGAGCATAAATACGCTCAGACGAAAGATCCCCATAAGCACTTGCTGTACAATGACAATCCTTTAAGTCACTTTGGAACCGTCTAGGTAAGGTTCCAAAATCAATCACTCTCAACAGCATAGGTCGAGGATCAGATGAAGCTGTCATCGCAGAACTCGCATCAAGCCCTGAGAGGAGAACCGTCTTTGCAAAGGCCCCCGCTGGAATGATCGTATCCACAGTTCTAGGGATTTTATGTTTGGGGTTTTCCGTAAGTCCTAAAGAAACTTTTTGAATAAGGCTTTCCGTTTGATCTCTTTGTCCTTCTTCAGGATGAAAAGGCTGTGGAGGAAGTGCATTGGTCCTTTGCATCTCCAACTGTTCTTCTAAATGAAGGATTTTGGTTTCCAGTTCTTGGGTAAAAGGATCTTTGGAGGATAGGGGACGTAAAGGTTGATTCTCACCTTCATCATTCATTCCTTGAGAAAAAGATTCTTCTCTCCTCCCCTCTTGAGGGTCTCCCTCTCGAGAAACCCCTTCTTGAAAAAGAGTTTTAAGAGCTGCTACTTCATCAGAAAGCGCCTTGAGTTTAGCATCAATGCCATTGCGAAAGGCTTCCTCCAAATTTATTTTTTTCGTAGCTGTTTCGATAGAAGTCGTTGTAACCTTAACTTCCTTTTCTTGTTGAGGAAGAGGGGTTTTCCCAAACAAAAAGGTACTTATGCCATAAGCAAGGCCGACAATAACAAAGGCCGCGCATCCTAACCAAAAAAATTGAAGTCTCTGAATATTTCGAGAAGACTCTGGACGGAAAAATCTTGTCCCCACGGTGGTGGGAATCCAGAAAAAAATCCGTTTTCTAATTAGTTCTCGCCACGACATAGATATCTGCTCCTTCTCCGGGGTTTAAAGCTTTTTGGGAAATCAAAATGGCAATGATGGTACTTGATTTAAGAGGTCCACCTTCGCCAAGGCTTCGAGAGATAGATAACTCCTTTACCAACTCAGATTCGGATAAAACAAGACGATCTGGAGTCTTATTTTGGACTCTGTAAGTCAAACCTCGTAATGCCTCTCCTTGCAGTTCCCTAACTAAAGGGTAAGATTCATGAGGAATCGCCAAGCGAATGGGCATTTCTTTGTACCCCAAAGGAATACGTTCTTCGCGCAAAGCTTGGATCAAAGCTTCGACTTCTTCGCGAAAAAAGGGAACGGAGGCTTGCTTTTCTTTTTCTATCTCTTGTTTGATCTCCTGATCGGCTTTGAAAATAAGAGCTTCAGGAGTCTGATCTTTTGGAAGCAGACGTAAATCTTGAGTATATCCTGCTTCCGTTGTCAGAGTGAGGCTAATGGCTTTTACGCTTGACCCCTCTAAAGAAGTAGGACGAATAAAGACCTGTCCTTGATTCTCATCTGTTTCCAAAACATATTCCCCGGCATTGCCAAAAACATGGAGAATGCGATCGTCTTGTACCTTAATGCGGGTGAGGCCGTGCTGAGAGATGGGGACTTCAATCACCTTCATCTCATCCAGAGACCTTACAATGGCAGCCTGAGCTGTGGTTGATACAAGAAATAAAGTAAATGCTTTAAGAATCATGTTGATTTCCTCCTGTTACCTTCTCTAAAAGAAGCCCTGCTCCTCGCAAGGTAAATTGTAAAGACACGGTCTCTAAAGAAGACCGAACCTCTTTCCCAGCCACGTAGCTGGTCAACGTTCCGCGTACCTCAACCTGAAGAGATTTTGGGTTGGCGCTAACTTGAGTGGGTTTAAAGTGGGTAGAAAGCTGAAGTTTTGTGTAGTGCTCCCCATCCTGCAAAAGCTGTTTTTTTAATGCTCCATGAGCTTCAGGTGTTGTATATTTTAAAAGAGTTGCATGATTATAGGGAAAGCTAGTTGGGGAGAGATCTAAAAGAAGTTTGGAAATATAAACACCCATTTCTTCTAGATATTCTTTGGATATATCTCCTCCTTCCACCCACAAGGTTTTGGTAATGTGGGGTGGAACTAGAATTGTTCTTTCATTTTTAAAAAAGAGCGCCGTGCTTAAAAGAATAGTACTCATGGCCATGAGCACCGATATCCCAATCCAGGCATTTCTCTGAGAAATAAGCTTGTGGATATTGTGACGAAGGAAGTCCGCTCTCATCCAATCGTCTCCCGAACGTAGGAAGGTACAGGTAACTTCATGGCCTTTCTTGGCGTAGGAAGGTGCCAATAAAGGGCATGAATCAAAGCAGATCCTTCATTTTGTTTTTTTATGACACGGAAAAGAGAAAGAGCTCCCGTTCCCATTATAAAGCCGAAAATAATCCAGCCCATAAACAATCCCCCAAAGAGAGGAATAGCTAAAACCAAGGCTTCATCTTTATTAATGCCCAAGAATCGTAAAGGCTTATCCAAGCGATTGAGGAGAAAGTTCTCGTTTCTGTTCATAACACTACCACTTACATACAAATAGCGTAGGTGGTATTGATCCACACTTTCGCAAATCCAAAGCTGATGGTTGTAAGAATTGCAATCACAAAGGGGGCTGGACTTGATTTCATAAAAGAAAGAGCCGCAGCTGCAAGACAGCCTGCAATGAGCGTAATAGGAACAAGACTATTGTTGATAATACCAACAAGGTTTGCAGTACTTCGATTAAAGCCGTCATCGACCGTATCAGCAACGCCAAAGGCTTCAGGCGTAAAGAGCAAAAAGGCAAGTGCAAAAAAACAAAGTATCTTGGCCTGCTCTGAAGGGAAAGTTTTGTTTTTAAAAAAGGTGGTGTTCATTTTTTTCTCCTTTTGTTTAAAATGAGTTTGTTTGGTTTTCATGGGTTGTTTCTCCATTGTGGTAAAAGTTTTCCAGGTCTTCCTCTTCGCGAGGTGAAGTCTGAGGACAGGGTTGAGTCGAGAATAAATCTTTCAGGGGAATATCAAGAGACGAAGAGACACCCTCTTTCTCGTTAAGTAAGGAGGATGACTTCTGTTCTGTTTCAGGGATTAGTTCGTTGTTCTGAGGGTTTAACCGGGAGGACTTGAGATGCTGAACTTTTCCATCATATTCAGAAACGACAACATGGGCTACAAAACGTGTTTGGCCGTATCCATCTGTCTTCTGTTGGTAGGTGAGTTTTCCTTCGACATAGACCGAATCGCCTCGTTTTAGGATATCCTTAATCCAACTTATGGTAGATTTACGAAAAACGACGATGCCATGCCAATCCGTTCTTGATTGCCATTCACCAGATTTATCTTTCCAATAGGTGGATGTTGCCAAAGAAAAGCTCGCAATTTCTCGCCCCTCTTGGGTCAGAGAAATTTTAGGCGCACGGCCAATGTTTCCTTGAAGAATGACCTTATTGAGCATATGAAATGCCTCCTTTGTGTTGAGTAAGTTTTGTTGGTACCATATGGGGACTTGGCGTCATTGACTGAAGAGAAGGACTCTTCTCATCCAAACGTGTCCTGAGGTTTCGGACTTTAGGAAAAGTCCTTTTGATTGTGGACAAGAGCTTCAATCGCAACTTTTCAATACGGGAAAGGACTTGTGCGTCTGAGCTGCCAATCCAGACAAGTCGATCGTCCTCAACTTCCAAAAGCCTTGCATTGGCAATGGCTTTCAGTTCTCCCAAAGACACAGACTCGTGGGACTCACGAGAAAAGTCCAATTGGGAACACAATTTTTTCCAAACCGGATCTTCAATGGAGGCAAGGACAGCTTTTACTTCTTTTTTTCTAGTTTCCTCAGAGACTTTTTCAGTTTTTTGCTCAAGGATGTTTCCATCATCGAAGTTACCTTCCAAAACTTTATGTAAGTTCTCCTCACACAAGATCCAATCAAGGCTTACGCGCCATTTTCGTGCTCCTTGGCCCATCAGGAAAGGTGAACGAGCAACACGTTCGCAAAACTGCTGCCACTGTCCAAGCTCGTTCTCGAAATACAGAGGGAAAAGAGTATGAATCTTCCGTCGCCGCTCATCGGTTAGCTGGACAGAAGGCAACCCTGAGGCAAGTTCTGAGGGGACAAGTCCCTCTTGACTCAAGCAAGTGTTCCAAATGCGAATGACTTCTCCAGAAAAATCATTTTCAAAATTTTTATCCTCGCGCGCCCGCTTTCTCTGTGTGTGTTCTTTGTTTGTATTCTCTGTTATAATCTCTGTATTAGAATGTAAATTTCTTACATTCGAATGAAAGCTGCTTACATTCGGCTGTAAATTCCCTACATTCGATTGTAAAATATTTGCATCCGAATGAAAGTTTTCTGCATTCGAATGTAAAATTTTTGCATTCGGGTTTTCGTGGCTTTCAAGGGAAGAAGGACCAAAATTTTTCTCTGGATTTTCATTCGAATGTAAAGGACTTACACTCGAATCAAAGTTTTCTACATCCGAATAAAAGGTACTTACATCCGAATGCACGTTTTTTACACTCCAGGAATTTACATTCGATTGTAAAAATGGGGACTTTTCAAGAGCAAGCCCATTATTTTTTAAAGTCTCCTCCTGATTTAAAGAGGGAACTTGATGAGGGCACCTTGGCTCTTCCTCCAAGGAAGAAAAAGCCTTGCGAAAGATAGGAGGAAGATGATGGCCGATTGAGAAAAGATCTTTGAGTATCTTTCGAATGTTAGCGCGGTATTGAGTTGTCTTGTTCCATTTATTGCGTGGATGAACTCTCTCGCAAATCCAGCCTTCATCAATAAGCTGCTTGAGGTATTTTCGTATGGTGGGATGGGAAATCCCAAGCATGGTCTCATCAATAAGCTCATGGGCAGTTTTATAAATCCATCCATGAAGCTTCTGGCGCTCAACTTCCCTTTCATCACCTTCAAGGATAGGTAAAACTCTTTCTTCCTCTAAAAAAAGATCAAAATCTTTAACCCGTAAGGTCCAATACAAAAGCTGATTTAGAATTGTTGCACTGAAGTGATTACCTGTAAGGTCCACAAACTCTTTGCGAATAATTGAGACCTGCTCCTCTTTGAGTTCGAAGCCACTCATAAGAGTTTGAGAGAAATTTGATTGTTCAAATTTGACTTCCTGCATTTGCGCATCGTGAAGATGTGACATTAGGAGGCCCTCCATTCTGCTGAGGTAGAATCATGACTAAAATTATTGTGAGAAGACGGATGTGAATTGGCCTGTTGTGGGTGCCAGCGCCCTTTTAAAGGGTTCCCTTTTAAAGGGTTCCCTTTAAAAAGGTCTCCTTTAAAAGGATTTGCTTTCAAAGCGCTTTCTTTAAGCGAGAGAATCCCGTGAAAATAATTATGAAACCCATTATAGGATTGTTTGATCTCTAAAAGAGAGGGCCAAGTCTGCCAGGTAAGTATGCGGAGGTTATTATCAACGTGCGTGTCAGAAGCGCGAAGTGTAAAGCTGAGGGAGTTGATATTTTCCTTCTCTCCAAAATAACAAAAGGCTTTATAAAGCTTAAAATAAAAGCGTTGATAGAGCTCAACTGTTTCACGAAGAGACGTTGATAGATCATACCCAAGACAAAGGCATATTCTTGCAGCCCAGTATTCTTTTACTTTCGGCTGAAAGCTTGAAACCATTTTATCAAGCGGGTTATCGTCTATGTCTTCTGATAAAAACTCTAAGAAAGAGGGAATCTTACGAGGGTAGAGAACAGTCCCTCCGTAAACGCCCCGCTTATCATCTTCAGCAATGATAAAGGTTGCTCTGTCTTGAGCCTCAGGATCAAGGTAAAAGTTTTGATATATCTTTAAAAGCCCAAGAAGAGAGCTTATCTTTTCATCATGTAACTCGTGAGCTTGTGGCTCAATAATCTTATACATATAAAGTCCTTTCAGTTATTTTCCTTAGAGCTCTCTTGAAGAGACAATTCTAAGGAAGCTTTGTTATTGAACCGACAAAAGACCTTAACGAATGGGTATAGACTTTTATGAATAGGGAGAATAAACTCATAGGCATAAAGGCCTTTATAGGTTCTTTGATTTGATGGCACCTGTGATTATTTTCGAAGATCCTCACAGGTGCTTTAAGTCTATCTTATACAGATAAATTACTTATTTTTTAAACTTCCATCTTACCCTCCACCCCATTAACGAGCACATTATCGGCTGTATGACGTCTCAGGTGCTCTTTTTCAAATTGCCGGATATCTTCGATACGATAGAGGACAGACCCATTTAGTTTTACATAAGGGGGAGTCTTCCCATTGTATCTCCAGAAACGTAAGGTCTCAGGCGACACACGCCAACGTTCTCCAAGTTCTTCTGGTGTTAATATTTCTGATGTCATTGTTGTTTCCTTTCAAAGGGCTGCTTTTTTGAAAAGCAAAAGCCCTTTCCCAGTTGATTATAAGATAGTGCTGACACCTCTAAGTTGTCAACTCTTTTTTCAGGAAAAATGCCTTATATTCAATTACTTATACAGCGTTATCCCACGTTTTACCACGCGTTATCACGCTACTTCACGTTTTATCAACGCAAGCACACACCCTCTTTTTTTAAAAAAAAGTTTAGGTCTGCAAAAAGTAAAGTCCACCTCAAGACAAGTTTTATGTTGAGAGAAAAAGACAAATAAAATGGAAGCAAACAAAAAAGACAAAGAAAGACAAAGAAAAAAATAGACAATTTAGTAAAAATATAATAATCTCCCTCACATATAGGCTTTTTGCATAAGTCCTGTATTCTGCACCTGTGGAGATTGCAAAAAGGCCACAGGTGCTATTGTTTTTGAATGGTCATGTTTTCATTGTGTCCTCCCTTTTTAATACGATTTCCGAAGCCTGCTTAGACAGCATGGTTTTAATTGATCACGTTCTTTTTGTTAGAAGTGTGCCTCACTGACATAAGTCATCTTCTTTTTTTTATTGTTGCTCTGGTTTAGGAAACACCTCGTAAAAAGAGTGGCCTCGTCCATAGCGCCTCTAGCATAAGAAAAAAAGCTCTCGTTTCTATCCTAAAAATGAGAGTAGATCTTTCCTAAAAGGCAAAGGAAGTAGCTCCTCAAGAGCACAGGAAGTCTTTCCTAACCCTAAAACGGATGAGTTGTTTCCTGAAATCTAGAAGAGTAAACTTGATAATAGCATTAAAAAGATTGGTGAAGTCTTTCTAGAAGGTCATGGACGGGATGGGTTCCGCCGCTTTTAAGAAAACTTCATGAGGAACATTCATGAAGAATTTCATTCATAGTGGATTGAGTTGATGAAAAATAACATTCTTTTCTTTCCGCGAGCAGTCTATCAAAGATATTTAACCGTCGTTGAAGGCATTCATTTCACCCGTCGGGAAGTGGATGTTATGGCTTGCCTTTTGTATGCGCGAAATACGGGAAAGATTGCTTCCCTTTTGAATATCGCCTCAACAACCGTTACAACTCACATCCAAAATATAATGGAGAAGCTCAAATGCAACTCGCGGGAGAGCATTATTGATTTTGTAGAAGGCGCTCATAATGTTGACATCATAAAAAAGTACTATGTGAGCTTGATCATCCACTCAACTTTTAAAAGAAGCTTAAGGGCTTGTTCAAAAATAATAAATAATCCTGCTTCTCTGCCTCTCATCGTCTATTGCGAGGACCAGCAAGCTCAAAGCATCCTTTCCTATTATCTCCCTATTCATTTAAAACTTGCTGGTATAGAGGCTGAGATCCAGTCCCAAAAACTTGAACCTTTTGATTATCAAATAAAAGGCGCAAAGTATCAGAAAAGCTCCCAAGAGATGCAAAGCGCCAAAAAAGTTCTCATTATTATTCTAAAACAAGAAGATAAAGCTCAAAAGAAGCTCTTACGGATAACGAATAAGTATCGTTTCAATTCTATTCTTATAGATTTTAATGAGCAAAAAAGTTATTGTCTGACCGTCTTTGAGATTTTAAAGAAACTTTTCCCAAGAACTAATTTCGACGCTGCTGCTTCACAATTTACAAAAACGTGTGAGACATTAGAGAGGTCACACAAAACTCTTCCTGCAGAGCTGGGTACTTCCTTTCCGGAAAAAGGAGAAAATGGCAGAGGAAGGCAGCATAGAAGCCAAATAAGATGCTGGAAGAAATATGGAAAAAGAACTAGCCGGAGAATTGTTAGCTTCTTCCATTCTCTTATGTTGAATTTAAAAAAGAATGCCATAGGAGCTTATGGTTTTGCTTTTCTTCTCTTTGGGCTTGTCGGACTCTGGTTGTTTTTTAAAGCCCCAGAAAATAAGCAAGACCAAGTTCCAACAGCTCTTTCCGGCTCTCTTATCTGTTCGGATTTAGTGATTCCTAAGGAACCCGTGCTCTTGCCTCGTCCGAAGCTTATAGCCCAAGTAGAGGATAGATTTAAGCTTTCTAAGAGTACTCAAGTTGTTGCTCTTATAGGGCCAGGGGGATCTGGGAAAACAACACTTGCTCGTTACTATGCGCGGAATCAAAGTTCTTGGGTTGTGTGGGAGGCCAATGCAGAATCAAGAGAAAGTTTAAAGGCCTCCTATGAAGAGCTAGCAAAGGCACTTGCAAAAGAAGAGATTGATAAAAGGAAACTCAGAGCCATTGATGAAATAACGGATCCAAAAGAAAGAGAAACCGAACTTCTGCATTTTATTAAAGAAAGGCTTAGGACTTATTTAAGTTGGATTTTAATTTATGACAACTTTGGGAGGGTAGCAGACATTAAGGATTATTTCCCAAAAGACTTCGAAGATTGGGGGACTGGCAAAGTCCTTATAACAACCCGTAATGTGAATATCCGTAACAATATGTACGTTGATCATGTTGTTTCTATTGGCCCTCTGAAACCCGAAGAGAAATATGAATTATTTTGGAAAATTATAGAAAAAGGAGGAAGTGAAGAAGAAAATATCTTTATTTCTCCCCCTACCGTAAACGCCTTTCAAGATAAAAAAATGGACGAAAAAATAGAGAAGAAGATAAAGGAATTTTTAAAAGAAATCCCTCCTTTTCCTTTAGATGTTTCCGTTGCAGCCTATTACTTAAGGAGCACAAGTACACCCTACCATCAATACCTCGAGAGTTCCCTCAAACACTCTTCTCAATTTGTTAACTTACAAGAAGATATTTTAAAAGAAGCTGGAGACTATACAAAGACACGATATGGGATTATCACACTTTCTATCCAACAGGTCATAAATATAAACAAAGATTTTCGTGATCTTCTTTTTTTAATCAGTTTAATCGATTCACAAAATATTCCAAGAAATTTATTAAATAAATACAAAGATAATGAAACGGTTGATAGTCTTGTCTATCACTTAAAACACTACTCCCTTATTATGAGTCCGTCACTGGATTTTATTTCATTGCCTCACCATTCAACCATTTCTTTCCATCGCAGCACTCACGCCATCCTTTTGAATTATTTGAAACAATTATTGATAAAAAATAAAGGTTCCAAACCTCTTTTGATTTCTTCAATTTCTGACGCACTCGAGCATTTCATGAGGGTGGCTATCGAGAATGAGGATCTTGCGCAAATAGACAGGATGAAACCCCATTTGAAAGCTTTCTTAAGCCATGGAACCGATATGTTAAATGATAACAATAAAGGAGCTATAGAAGCTGAGCTCGGATGTGCTTATTATTACACACACTACCACGAGACGGCAAAGAGCATACTAACGAGCAGTATCTCCACATTAAAATCCTGTCCTTCCAAAGAAAATTATCAGAGGGTGGCTCAAGCTCTCTCCTATTTAGGGAATCTGCATAAGGACATGGGAGACCATCAAAAAGCAAGAGGCTTACTTGAAGAGGCTATTACTCTTTATAAACAGCATGATCCATACAATTATATTGGCATAGTGCGCGCTCTAACCTACTTGGGGGATACTCATAAAAATTTAGGAGAGCATCGCAAAGCAAAAGATGTCCTGGAAAAAAGCTTTGCTCTTGCCCAAAAACATTTGGGCTCCAATCAAATTGGTCTGGCCCGTACGATGCTGCATTTAGGCATTGTTTATAGAGATCTAGAAGATTACGAAAACGCCATTCCTCTGCTCAGAAGTAGCTTGACCCTCTTTGAAACATATTTTCCTGAAAATTATATCGAACGCGTGCGAGCTTTAAAATACCTTGGCAATACCTACAGAAGCTTAGGCCGCTATGAAGAAGCCAAAGGCTTACTCAAACAAAGTGTTCTCCTCTCGAAAAAATACCTTCCCGAGAACCATATCGCCCTTGGGCGGAGCTTGGTGCATTTGGCAATCATTTACAAAAGGCTGGGAGAGTATAAAAAAGCACAAGAGCTTTTTACTGAGGCTTTAAAAATCCATGAGAATATATTTGGCAAAGAAAATGTGAGAACGGCTTGGGTCATTACACACCTGGCAACTATCCATCAGGAAATGGGAGAATGGGAAAAGGCTCAGGATACCATTTCGAAATGTTTAAGAATATACCTACATGCATACGGCAGAAACAGCTTAAGAACGTCCTGGGTTCTTATGCAGTTGGGGTACGTTTATGAAGATCTGGGAGAATACAGAAAAGCACAAGAAATCCTCGAGGAAGCCTTAAAAATACATCGAAAGCATTTTAGCGAAAATCATCAGAAAATTGGGGAGCTTTCATTTCATTTAGGAAATATCTATAAAGGCCTCGGCCACTATAAAAAAGCAAATGAGCTTTTACAAAGAGCTGTCAAAATTTATGAGAGGCATTATGGACAAAACCATATTGAAACAGCAAGGATTTTAGGAAGCTTGAGCGACCTTTATTTGCACACCGGCAACTTAAATGAAGCTGAGGAAATAGCAAATAAATCTCTCGCTATTCTTCAATATAAACAGCACCCGAGCCAATTTTTACTGTATGAAACTCTTGCAGAAATACATCTTCAAAGAGCCATAGTGGAAGAGAATAAGGGAAGAACAATGGAAGCTAAGACCTTTAAAATGCAAGTCGTTAAAGAGCTTGAACAAGCGCTAGCCATTATCCGACCTTTGTTCCCAAAAGACTCAGCCCATGTGATAAGGATTCAAGGGAAATTGAAAAGTGCGTGGGGCAATTAACTTACTTTTAAGGTTAAGTTTAATGGATTCCCTTGCTTTTCAGTTTTTTAATTTGTAATTTTGCATGTTTTTTTAATTAAAATTCTTGCATTTCTTCCTAGAAAGGATATACTGAAATAAGAGGAGCATAGGTATGCATTCGCTAGTCCAAGTAGAAAAACATCTTCGTCCGGGAGCTGTTTATAGACGATCTGACCTTACCAAGTGGTCGAAAGCAGTTGATCGTCATTTACAACAGCTGCAAAAAAAAGGAACCTTGGTTAAGCTCTCAGGCGGCCTTTACTATTACCCCAAAATGACAGCTTTTGGTGAAGTTCCTGCAGATGGTCATGCGCTGGTAGCTTCTTTTTTAAAGGACAATCGCTTCCTCATGACTACACCAAATGCCTATAACGCCTTAGGAGTAGGAACAACACAACTTTATAATGAGACCGTCGTATACAACCATAAACGACATGGCCATTTTCAATTAGGAGGTCGTGCTTTTGATTTTCGCATGAAACCTCATTTCCCACGCAAATTAAGTCCTGAATTTCTTCTTGTTGATCTTGTAAATAACATAGAAAAACTTGCAGAAGACAAAAATAAGGTTCTTAACAATGTTAAAAAGAAAGCCCTTTCTATGAATCCAAAAACTCTCTCTCAAGCCGTGTTTCATTATGGGGGAGCTCACGCAAGAAAATTCTTTTCTGAGATATTGAGCAAGGAGCGTTTAAAGCATGGGGCTTGATTACCTTCATAATCATCCTGAATTTCTTGAGTTAATCCGTATTGTCGGGCAAGACAATAAGATTGATCCTGCACTTATTGAGAAGGATTATTGGATTATGCATTGTCTTTTTGGTCTCCAGCAAGCAGGTATGACCTTTGAACTTAAAGGGGGAACTTCTTTATCTAAGGGATATGGCATTATTCATAGGTTTTCAGAGGATATCGATATTCGCGTTGAACCTCCAACCGAGATGAAAGTACCAATTGGCCGCAACCAAGACAAACCAGTCCAGTGTCAGCAGCGAAAAGAATTCTATGACTGGCTTACAAAAGAGATAAACATTGAAGGAATTTATGACAAACAGCGAGATATGCTTTTTGATGATAAGAAGTACAGAAGTGGCGGAATTCGGCTATTTTACAAGGCTCTTAGCACCCCATTGGAGGGATTAAAAACTGGCATTCTCTTGGAAGTTGGTTTTGACGATGTTACACCTAATACGCCAAAAGATATAAGCTCATGGGCTTATGAATATGCAGCTAAAAAAGTTTCTATCCTGGATAATCGAGCTAAAAACGTGCCGTGCTACCATCCAGGATATACGCTTGTCGAAAAGCTTCAAACAATCTCTACGAAATTTCGAAAGCAACAAAAGACAAATACATTTTCTGAAAATTTTATGCGCCACTATTATGACGTATATTGTTTACTCCAAGACCCTATCGTTCAGTCTTTTATAGGGACTCAAGAATATCAAGAGCATAAGAAAAAGCGCTTTCGTCAAGAGGACAATCCTATCATTGAAGAGAATGAAGCCTTTCTCTTACATGATCTCATAACGAGAATGGAATATAAAAAGGCTTACCAAAATAGTCGTAATCTCTATTATAAAGGCCAACCAGACTTTGACGAAATTATGCACGTAATTCAGACTTTTGTTAAAAAGCTATAAGGTGCTGTTTGCTGAAAATGGCCAGAAAAGGTGGGAGAATTTGCATTTAGGAATCGAATAGGGACCCATAAAACTGCAGTGACGTATTGCGGTAGCCGCAAAGGCTTTACGCCCTTTATAAAAGATGTGGAAAGAGAACAACCCCTTTACCTTAATTGTGCAGGATTGCAATCTTGTTTTTCTCCCAAGCGGAGATGCATCTTTAACGCGCGCTACAAAGAAACAGAGTAAAGTTTGTCTGGTTGTGGTGCGTTTTATCAGCGCCCGTAAGCGTTATGGACAGCAAGGTCTTCTCGTTGAAGAAGAGGCCCTCCAAAAAGCTGAGAAAGAACTGAGCTTGAGGAGGAAAAAAGCTTGAAGAAGAATAGATCCCTGACGCATCAGAAGCTCATCCGTGAGAAACTGGTTTCTGTGAAGCTCAACACACCAACAGATGATCACATTTCATGGCTTATTTTCCTTCATAAGCTCCTCCCAGATCTTTTGTGCGATGGTCATTGCTGCAGGGGATGGAGGATTGGTGGTATTTGAGGTTGTAGACTTCAGAACAGGTGCTTTGAGATGATGATACCTTTCAAGTATGGAGATTCTACCCATAGCCAGTTCACTCATAAGATGAGCCTTATGCACCTCATTCATCGCACCAGTCTCATATACAATTACTTTGCCGGGAGGAAGCATATCAATAGCCTCTGAAATCATAGAGGTTGAATCTCCAGGAATAAGGATGTGCCCATGTGTTGCTCTTAAGGCTCCTACAACCAGTTCAAAGGAATTGTAAGGCAACACCCATTCTTGGTTATCTGGGGTATTATGTTGGAAATCAAAAATTTTTATATTTTTTACCCCATCTTGGGCAAGCCGTTGTTCAAAGAGCTTTGTAATGTGGTCAGAATGGCCTTTTCGATGGACGGTTAGAATTTCCTTTTGGGTCAGACCATATTTTCCTGTGCGAGGGCCGTTAAGTACAAGAACGCAGGCGTCTTTAGCATTTTGAGCAATGTAGCCTACAAGTTTTACCGCATCCTCTTCTGTAAAAAACTTAATGTCTTGTCCTGGCCCAGGTGCTGGAGCATCTCCTCCTAGCATCACACCGAGGTAGGTTTTGCAGGAGGGCAGTACCTCTTTTCCCCATTTTTCATAGACTTTATTTGGATCCTCAGGTTGGTGATTATGGGCAACACCTATTGTTTCAATCAGCTTGCTTCCGAGCTGCTTCTTGATGTGGGAAGGTGTATGGGTTGGAAGGGCAATGAATTGGGTCTTTTCGAGGAGCTTAGAGTCCTTGTATCTCTCTAAAAACATGTGGGAAGTTAGATAAATAACAAGATTAGAATGAGGAGATAATGCTTCAATTCCATCAATCCCTCCTTCCCCTGCACCTATAACAATCACCTTTTCATGGAAAAGGTCTCTTTCTATTCCTTCTTTTATTTTGAGTGAAGGAGTTATTTTTGTATCGATGTCTTTGAAACCTACTTTATTATCAGCATGTTCTTGTAGCGCTCGAGCAATTCCTAAAGCTTGATTATGGTCACCAGCATTATTTTGATTTGAAAGGGTATAGATCATTAAAGCTTGGACCTTGAAACTTATTAAAAGCAACCATCCAAAGTATAGCATAAATTTCTTTATGAGAATCATTCTTCTAGGCCTTAGAGCTTGAAAGTAAAGAAGCCATGCGCTAGTGCCTCTCATTTATAGAACTTCTCTTTCGATGTAGCTTGCAATCAAATTCTAAAATGGTCCCCTATTGTTGTAAATGGTCAAGAAATTTATTAAGATTGTAAAAAAGAATTTATTCTCTTTAAGTATAACTATATTTATTGTCGTGGTTTTTATTGTGCTTCTCACACCAGGCAATGTGCTCGTCAATTGCTGTATGAAAGGCTTCTTTTAATTCCCTCATAGACTTGCCTTCAAATTCTATAAGGTAATGACTATTCGCAACTCTGCCACGGAAAAGATTATATATTTCATTAAAGGTAAATTGGCCAATATATCCTTTGTATTCGATCATAAAATCATTTGAGTCCTGTATAGTCATGTAAGTAAATGTTAAAATGTTAAATTAATACACATAAAAAACAAAGAAAGCTACTTGTGGGGGTGGTTATTATGACCTTACGCCTCCCTTGGTTCATAACCCAAGTCGCTTTAGCAGCCCCCTGCTACTCCACTGCTAATTTAGCAAATAGGCACCAATTTGAAAAGCCTGCTGTATGTAAAGCCAGAATAATGTGTCTTCATTAATAATTAGGACTTATTAAAAAGAAGGAGAAGACGTGAAGAGGCTTTTAAAAAGAAAAAAGAACCTAATCTTCCTAGTGCCTTTTTAGGCCACATTAAAGAACGAAGCACCTTTACTGTACAACATTTTTTGCCTAGCCCACTAGCAAGTGTAAAAATGGGAAACTATATAAAAGAAAGGGGAAAAACCTAACTAAACAATATCATAGGAGGAATAAAATGAATAACTTCCAAAGGAAAATTATCCCTTTCCATCGTACTTCCCTTATTGCCGATCCTTTTAACTTCCTGAGACAAGAGATTGATCGTTTATTTGAGGTCAGTTCTTCTCTTGAAGGTTTAAGGCCGCAATTTGAAACGAGAGAAAATGATAATTATGTTGAAATAACAGCCGAATTGCCGGGAATGAAAGAAGAAGATATCAATCTTTCGCTCTCAAATGGAATTTTGACTGTCTCAGGAGAGAAAAAATCCGAAGAAAAAAAGGAAGAAGAGACTTATCATATAACAGAGAGGCAATATGGATCGTTTTCTCGTTCATTGAAGCTTCCCTATGAACCAGAACAGAATGATATTACAGCCTCCTTCAAGGATGGAGTTCTAAAAGTAACCATCCCAAAGCCTAAAGAAATGAAACCAGATGTCTATAAGATCCCCATCCAGAGGACCTAATCTGAGGAGGACCTTACCTATTAAAGGAAAATATAACTGGTTAACGAATCAAGGGGCCATCTATGCTTTAGTAGCAAGGAAATGGCCTTATTCTTTTTATTTCTTTTACACAGAGTAGATAAAAAATTTTCCGAATCAACTTTGAAAATATCTTTAAAATTGATAGGTTTAAATTAATAAAGAAAAATATGAATGTGAAATAAATTATTTAAAATTCAACCTTTATATAATGGTAATTTTTTATGACTTTATCAAAGCAAAAAAACACTCTACAATATACTTTTCTAAATAAACTTCGAAAAGAAAAGGTGCCTGTCACTATTTTTTTGATAAATGGGGTCAAGCTTGAAGGCATTATTCCGTGGTTTGATAGTTTTTCTGTCTTGCTGAGAAGGGGTAATCAGCAGCAGCTTATCTATAAACATGCCATCTCAACCGTTTTTCCTATTAATCCTATTCCCATCTTTGACGAAGAAGGGACTTTAGAAGAATAGAAAATAGAGAAAAGCACCGAGCTAAACAATAGATATACAGCCTAATTTTTTCTACTTTACAATGGACTAATATTGAATATAAAAGAATGTAAGAAGGGCCCTCTTAAACTTTGCTCACGGACCAAAAAGGAGCAGAAGGCGAGGGAGGGAGATGATAAAAAGGAGTCCCATTCTCAATATCATGCTTTTGTACCTTCAAAGCTTCTTGAATACCTCCGTAGATTGCATTATGGGCAACAATTAAAACAGGACTTGGATGCAGCAAGGCTTCTTTAAAAGCTCTTTGGGCCCGTGCTGTAAATTCAGTATAAGATTCAGCTCCTTCAATCCTCGCTCCACACTTCCACTCTTCAAGCCACTCTTCCTTAATATCTCCTTCACGAATGCCTAGAGAACATTCTTTCAGCTCTTCTACAACTACAATTGGTTTATGAGTTTTGTCTGCAATAATTTCAGCAGTTGTATAAGCTCGAATGAGAGGGCTTGAAAGAATCAGTGTAAAATTGATTGTTTTTAAGAGTGTTGCTGCATGCTTTGCTTGCTCAATCCCCTTTTCATTAAGAGGGATGTCTTTCTGCCCCATAATGCGATTTTCTTTGTTCCAGTTTGTCTCGCCATGGCGCACAAAGTAAAAAGGCTCAAGAGGAAAGGATGATTTCATATAAATTGTTTTTAGAATCAAATATTGTTGAACTTTACATGAATAGCCGTATGCTATCCAACTTTATTTTCAATATGTGTCGTGGCTTTTCTTTTTGTTCTACATGAATTTCCGAGTTCCTTCTGAGTAAATTTTCGAGTATGGTCGTATTTGTGTAAAAACGTTTAACACATTAGAGAGTAAGGTAGGTATCCATGGATATTAAGCATAAAGTTGGAATAAAAGAATCCTTAGGAAAAGTGTTTGAAGCGTTAAGTACTGTTGAGGGAGTCTCTCAATGGTGGACACGTGATACGAGAGGAGATAATCATAAAGGGGGGGAAGATTCATTTTAGCTTTTAAAAGAGGTTGGATAAGAGTTTTGATGTTATCGCAGAGATTAAGGAACTCTCTCTTTCTAAGAGGGTCTGTTGGAAGATATTAGAAGGCCCAAAAGAATGGCTAGGGACGGAGATATCATTTGATCTTATCCCAAGCGAGGAAGAAACTATCATTCATTTCTCTCACAACAATTAGTCATCACCAACCGACTTTATGGCTCAATGTAATACAAAGTGGGCAGTCTTTTTGCTCAGTTTAAAGGATCTCTTGGAAACGGGAAAAGGCCACCCTTTTCCAGATGATGTACGGATTGGATATTTTGGAGCATAAGAGAATCCAAGCTTTTCTTCATATTTGCCCATAGCTTGAAGCTAAGAGAGGTAATATAGTCATGCATAGAATCGTCATCACAGGCTCACTTTTAGCATTATTATTAGCAAGCCTTATAGGGACTTTCATCCCTGCCTCTGCTACTACTCCTATAAATGATTACGAGAGGAAGTTGAAGCAAGTTGCAAAAGCGAATCGTTCATTTCAGCTTCCTAATGCTTTGATTCTAAACCAAATACTCTCAGGCCTAGGTCCAGGTATGGAATATTTCTTGGAAAAGTCAGGTTTACTTAATAAAATTGCCGATCGATGTCTCTTGGAATCGGGTATCTATATAGCCGTTGAGCTAGCTTATTATGATTATAACAAATATGTGAAGCATAATATGCCTCCTTCAATGCCAGAGATGGCATTAATGCCCAAAGAGATGAAACCACATTTGATAGATGTCATTATAAAAGCATCAAAAGAGACTGATATAAAGAACTGCAATGTTTGGGGTGAGAAATAGTTTCATTTTTACTGAAAATTATGATAATAAAATTTAATCTCTTTTAAGAGACGTAAAAATAAACATGGAGACCTTATGCCAAAATTGACACAACAATTCTTTGAAAGTTCCGCAGAAGACACGACAATAGAGGATCTTGCATCTATGGAAGACCTTGTGAAAAACTACATCGAATATCAACGGTGTTATAAAAGACCACAAACTTTACAAGAAGATCAAAAGCTCATTCAGGATATTATTCTCCCTGCCTTAGGTCTCAAGTGTGTGATTGATATTACGCGAGAAGACATTGAAACACTCCATAAAAAGCTTGAAAAAACACCCCATCAAGCCAACCGCGTCTTATCTTTTCTTGGTAAGATGTTCTCTCTTTCCGTTTTATGGCTCTGGCGAGAAGGTAATCCAGCCATTGGCATTGAAAGATACCCAGAACAGAGAGAACGTCATCTTGATAAAAAAGAGCTCGACCAACTATGGGATGTGTTCAGTTCTCACCCTGAAAATTTAGCAGCTCATGCCTTGAAATTCCTTGCTCTTACAGGGGCTCGAAAAAGTGAAGTGTTGCAAGCGACATGGGATCAGTTTGATCTTGAGCAAGGAATTTGGACAAAACCATCCTCTCTGGCAGAGCAACAAAAGAAGGAGGATATCCCCCTCTCAGAAAAGGCCATCGAGGTCTTGCAAAGTGTAAAGAAACTAAATCCTTACCAAACGCTTTATGTTTTTACCAATCAGAATGAAGATAATTTATTGAGAGAAATCAAGATATTCTGGAAGACGGCCCTTGAGAAAGCCAAACTCAACGGTTTTCGCATTCATGATCTACGGCATATTTGCGCTTCTCAACTTGCCTCATAATTAAACGTAAAATTTTGACTATAAAAGCTTTCTCTGCTGTTCAAGAAGATAAGATTTGGAAAAGAGGTAGTGGAAAGGACTGTGATTAAAAGAGCGTATTCTCGCCTCTATGGTCATGTTAGGGATCGTTTCTTTTTATTTTATAAGAAATACCTTATTTTTCTCTTTCACCTTTATAAGGAATATATTATAATTTTAATTATGAAATATAAGATATACCTGAGTGATCTATGCAAAGAAGATTTAAAGACCTTGAAAGACGGCAGCTTTTGAAAAGATTTGCCTCGCTTTCGTCTCTCCCTCTTTCTTTTGAAAGGCCCCCTAGGGGATGGGTACACGCCACACGAAAAACCTTAGGGATGACCATGGCTCAGTTAGCGAAAAGGCTAAGCTTTCAACAATCGCGCATTGCCGAAATTGAAAAGACGGAGATTCAGGACCATGTTACTCTTAAAACGCTTAAGGCAGCGGCTCAGGCTATGGGGTGTCGATTTGAATATGCCTTTATTCCTGAAAAGCCTTTTGAAGTGCTTTTAAAAGAACGTGCCTTAAAGAGAGCTCAAGAAAAAGTGGCTTATATCTCTCACCAGATGGCTCTTGAGCATCAAGACATTTCCCAAGAAGAAAGGGAAGCTCAAATTCAGCAGCTTGTAGAAGAGCTCCTTAAAACACCTCGAAAACTATGGGAAGATGAGGATGAAATTTAATTACCCCGAAGGGGCAACACCCTTAGAGGGGGACGAGCTGGATGCATTGCTACCAAAACATATTACCCTTCAGTCTGAGCTTAATGAATGGGAGCATATGAATATTCTCGAAGCTGAAAAGTGGGGATTTGGCCAGCGCCACGCAGACATTCTCTCTCTAGAGTTTATTCAGCTTCTTCATAGAAAAATGTTTAGTGAAACGTGGAGATGGGCAGGAAAGTTCCGCACGACACTTAAAAATATTGGGGTCATGCCTTATGAGATTTCACAAGAGCTTGTTAAATTATGTGCAGATGTTGAAGAGCAAATGAAGCACGGAATTATACCCTTCGATGAAATCGCTGCGCGCTTACATCACAGACTTGTTTGGATTCATCCCTTTCCTAACGGCAATGGACGGCATGCCCGTATTTATACAGATGTCTTTCTCGTAAACCATCAACGCCCTAAATTTACATGGGGCCAAGGAAATCTTGTTGCCCCGACACAAACACGAAAGGCTTATATCAATGCCTTAAAAGAGGCAGATCGACATAATTTTGAGCCTCTCTTTGATTTTGTAAGGCAAACAAACTAAGATATCTCCTATGAACATTACTTTTAATCCTGCTATGAATGAGGCTTTAGACCTCATGGAGAATACCTCCCAGAATCTTTTCATCACAGGAAAAGCAGGAACAGGAAAATCAACCCTTCTGACCTATTTTAGGCACCATACAAAAAAGAAGGTTGTTGTGTTAGCCCCAACTGGTGTTGCTGCGATCAATGTCAGTGGCCAAACAATCCACTCTTTCTTTAAGTTTAAGCACGGTGTTACATTGAATTCCATTCAAAAGCTTAAACTCAAAGACAAGAAGAACATCTATAAAAAATTAGATGCCATTGTAATTGATGAAATTTCTATGGTAAGAGCAGATCTCTTAGATTGCGTGGATAGGTTCTTGCGCTTAAATGGAAAGAAGCCCTCCCTCCCTTTCGGGGGAGTGCAAATGATTTTTATTGGAGATCTTTATCAACTTCCTCCTGTTGTGACGTCTCAAGAGAAAGAGATTTTTGGAACCCATTACAAAAGCCCTTATTTCTTTAGTGCTAAATTCTTTGAAAACTATGAAATGACTTTTATTGAGTTGAATAAAATATTTCGTCAGCAAGACAATCGTTTTATTCATCTTTTAAATGCTGTTCGTAATGAAACCCTGACAGAAAAGGATATCAACCTTTTAAATGAACGTGTAAAACCAAACTTCGAAGCAGAGGGATATGTTTACCTCACACCAAAGAATAGTGAAGCCGATGCCATCAATGCAGAACGACTTGAGGCTTTAAAAGGAAAGCCCTTCATTGCAGAAGCAAAAATCGAAGGTACCTTTGGAAAAGAATATTATCCAACCCGCCAAAGCTTAACCTTCAAAGAAGGGGCCCAAATCATGATGGTGAATAATGACCCAGAGGGGGATTGGGTCAACGGTACAATGGGGAAAATCTTGGGCTTTAAAAAATATGAAGATGGCAATGTGGTGATCGGGGTACGCTTAGAAAATGGAGCAGTTGTCAAAGTTTCTCCTCATAAATGGGAGATCAACCGTTTTTTCTTGGAAGAAAATGCTATTCAATCGGAGGTTATTGGATCCTTTACCCAATATCCTCTCACTCTAGCCTGGGCTCTCACTATTCATAAAAGCCAAGGAAAAACTTTTCAAAAAGTTATTCTGGATATTGGCAGTGGAGCTTTTATGCCTGGACAAGTTTATGTGGCTTTAAGCCGATGTACATCCCTTGAAGGATTAGTTCTAACGAAACCGATTTATGCCCGTCATATCTGGAGTGACGAAGAGGTTGTTACGTTCGTCAATAACCTTAAACCCCATCCCCCCTTTATGCCTCTTTCCCTTAATGAAAAGGAAGACTTTATTAAAGCAGCCCTTGCCAACCAGCATGTTCTTCAAATTGATTACCTCAATACCTCAAATGAAAAGTCCACACGCCTTGTTACACCAACGTATGTAGGCTTAATGAAATATCAGAACGTTCCATATATGGGACTCAGAGGCTTTTGTCACACCAGCCAAGAAGAGAAAGTGTTCCGGATTGATCGCATTATGGCAATCAAAACAATGCCGAAAAATGAAGACTTACCGGCCACAAAAGCTTTGCCTGTGAATTTTTAAGGTCCTATAAGTAAACTCACCAATTTTTCCGAGAAGAAAAATATGAATTATATTGAGAATTCATAGAATTTAAAGATGAGCTGAAAAGGCTTGAGCTTCTATGGTGATTAGCTGGGGAAGGATTATGAAGGCTGTTTCTTTTATGCAAAGACCCGGCTGTATCCATTCTTGTATGAGAATTTTTTGAGATATCAACTTTATGATTTTGGTTATTGGAATGAGAAGATGAATTGAAAATAAATTTTTTCCAATTAAAGAGGTCCATAGCAAAATCTCCTTCGTTTCTTTTAAATTCATTCTGAAAAAATACTCAAAAAGTCAAGCAAATTCAAGAGAATTTTCCTAAAATTATTTTTAATTTTTGATGTGTTTCTGCTTGCTTTTTACTGGAAATTCTTTAAAGTAAATTTGTTATCTCGCGGTGAGATAGCGTGGAGCAGGAGTGCAGACACACTCACTACCCCACTGACCACAACAGATACGGAAGGTATCCATTATGGCTAATTCAAACCTAGCGCGGATTCTGCGCATTTCGCAAGAACTAAACTATCAATTTTATGATATTAACTATCATCTCTCGAGATCATGGCATGTGCTTGAATCTGCACGAGGAAATATAGCGAGTCTCCAACTGCTATATGATGAATGGTTGGAATGCGAAAAACCTCATAAGCAAGAACAAGATTAACCCTTAACAAAAAGGGATGGAGAACGAAGATTCTGACGCTCTCCATTTTTTCTTACGAGCTCTACAAGAGCGTCCACAAGCATTTTTTCCACCTTAAAAGCTTTAAATTTTTCCCCTGAATACTAATGATTGCCCTATAAATTTTATTTCACTTTAGTTTTTTTTGCCCAACCAAAAGACCTTTTTTCTCCCTTTAAAGGGCTTCTTATTTCTCAAGAAATTTTATTTCCTCGCCCGTACTTTCTTCTCCTTAAAATCACATTCCGATAAGGGAAATGTCCAAATTGTACAATGGTGTCACGATGTTCAATTGCGTATTTAAGAGCTAGCTCATCTTCAAGGTTTTCAAAAAGCTTAACAGATTGCTCCTGATCCTCAATATTTTCACTATGCTCATAGGGAAGATACAAAAACATACGTTGAACGGGTAAAAGGTTCTGATCAAATTTTTTCTTCACAGCTTCTTTTGCTACTTTCAGTGCTTTTGCATCTGAAGTGAAAGCTTGAGGTGTTCCGCGATACATATTCCTTGGAAATTGATCGAGAATAATCACAAGGGCTAAACACCCTTTTGGGGTTTGTGAAAGAGCATCCAGTTCACCTTTAATAGCCTTTTGATAAACAGGCTCAAATTGCTTTCGGATCTGCTCGTCAAGTTCGGGCGTACTTTGAAACCAAAAATCTTTATATTGGTCATAGCTTGGTGCACTTGGCTCTCCAAACCAAAAATTAAGAATGATTGACGCGATAGCTTGAGCAGACATTTCTTCCCTTTCTCTTGTCTAGCATTATGATTCCCAGAAATTTATCATAAGCGTTGCATGTCATCCGCTCATTTCTTTTTCCGCTTTTTTGGTTTCAGCTAAAGCCGCAAGGCCCTGATGACCCCAGAGCTGCAGGTGAGCTTCATCTGAGTTTGCGATATTATTAAGGACAAGAAAGCCTTTATAGAGGGCACTGATCTGCATTTTCAATTCGCCATCTTTTTGAAAATCTCTCCCTACAGGAAGATCAAATGTTTTCAAAAGGCCTGACTTCTCAACAAGAGAGCCGACTTGAATAAGAGATTTTACTCTTGCCCGCCTCATACCATGATAAGTGAGATTAAGAGAATTCATCAAGATGTACCTCCGTGATTCAAATCTGTTCAAGAATTGGTTCGTGCGCCTGAGACTCTTTCTCATACGCTGAAACGAAAGCGGCACGAAAGGAAGGCACATGTTTGCTCCATTCTTCTTTTTGATTCTTTGAGGCAGTAGCCCATGTCTTTTCTAAAATGACCAAAGCCATCTCAAGAGAGAATTCATCCTGCAGAATTCTCTGAACCTCCTTTGTAAAGAAGAGCGCTTGATTCAGGTGAAGTTTTTCTCGTTTTTGCCTTAGGCGTTGGATCTTTTGCTCAATAGAGAGAAATTTCTCTTTATCTTGCAGAGGTTCTTGATGCCTTGAAAGCTTCTTTTTAAGGGGAGCCGGTTTTTTGAGAGTTGGATTGAGTTTGTTTGTCATTAATTTTCCTTTTCTTCTCATTCCCGCCCATTCTCCTGTCTTGTATCCATGAGAAAAGCGAAAATGATTTACATAAATTACATGATTTGTTATTATATTTCAAGAAGATAATTAACAAATTTCTATATACATAAAATAAATATTTATCTATGCGTAACTACAAAAACACACACTTTAATCATCATAGAGCGGTCCTCGAACACTTTTTAAAAGTGAGAGAGGCGCGCTTATACAAACTTTTCAAGTTTGCGCGCTTTGGGGCATGCCCCAAAGACGATTATGCTGTTTTGACAGAAAAGTTTTTAGAAAATGGCTGGTTTAAAGAATTGAAGATTGGCATTAGTTTAGCAATGAAGGGGTGCTAATCCTCCATGGCTTTATACCACTTCAGCGCAAAAATTCTCTCTCAGAGTACCCGAAATACCGTAGGCGCTGTTGCTTATCGTGCAGGATGCCAGCTTTTAGATCTGCGTACAGGTGAATCCTTTGATTATGGGAACAAAGCTGTACAACATGTAGAGCTTGTTGTACCAGAGAATGCGCCTCAATGGATTCGAGAGATTCAAGATCTCATCAACACGGATCGCCAAGAGGGCGTCCAAACCCTCACCCAAAAGGTTGAAGCCGCTGAATATAGGATTAATTCCCAAGTCTGGCGTGAAATTGAAATAGCCCTCCACTCTGAACTCACAGAGGAGCAAAACATTACCTTAGCACGAGAATTTGCAAAGGATCAGCTTTGCGGGCGGGGCATGACCGCTCTTCTTAACTTTCACTTTGATGTGGATGAAGAAACAAAACAGGCAAAGCCTCACTGCCATATACTTCTAACCATGCGTACGCTTGATGAAGAAGGGTTTAATTCAAAAAAAGAACGAAGTTGGAATACAAAAGCTGTTATTCAAGAATTACGGGAACAGTGGGCCAACTATTCTAACTTTTATCTCAAACTCTATGGCCATGACATTCATATTGATCATCGCTCTAACAAAGAGCGTGGCATTGAGATGGAACCTCAACCTAAACGGGGGAGAAATGTTCTAGAGATCGAAAGAAAAACAAAAGAGAATCAAGTAAAAAGCGAGAATATTGAACTTACTCGGTCTGCTGAATCCACGCAATCTGCCCGTCCTCTCGAAGTTCCTAAATCTGATAAAGATACCAAAATTGCCTCCCTCACAGAGAAGATGCAGGTCTTTCAAGCAGCGCAGCTTCGTAACCTCTATCGTATTATCCGAAACCCTGACGTCATTTTGGATATTGTGACAAAACATCATGCCACCTTTATGTGGGCGGATGTACAAAAAAAGCTCCATCAGTATGTGGATAACCCTACGCTTTTTGCGCGGCTAGAAGATAAAATTAAAGCCTCCAATGAATTGGTCTTATTGCGTGCCCAAAAAGTACGTGAGTCTACAGAAGTAGAACACGACAAAGCCATTTATACATCCCGCAGCATGCTTAAAGCAGAGCAGTCTCTTATTGAGCAAGCTGAAGAGCTCGGGAATTCTAAAATTCACGGCGTTCAGGAAAAGAATATTGAATTTGCCATCACAACGGCCAACGAAAAACTTAAAGAGCATGGGGGGCTTTCTCAAGATCAAATCAAGGCCATTCACCATTTAGTTGATGAAGGCCAAATCAGATGCGTTGTAGGGATTGCAGGCGCAGGAAAAACGACAGCCATTGGGGTATGCCATGAAATTTGGAAGGCAGAAGGCTATACAGTCTATGGACTTGCGCCTACAGGAAAGGCCTCTCAGAATTTAGAGGGAAGTTCTTTAGAAGATAACAGCATTCCCTCAACAACTTTGCATAAGTTCCTCAAGTCATTTGAAGAAGGTCGGTGCCAATATAATGACAAAAGCATCCTTGTTGTTGATGAAGCTGGTATGGTGGATGTAGAGCGTTTTGATAAGCTCTTAAGTGCTGTAAAGCAACTTGGGGTTAAGCTCATTGTTGTGGGGGATGGGGCGCAACTTCAACCGGTTGAAGCAGGCCCTGCTTTTCGCCTTGTGACAGAAAAGTTGGGACGCTCTGAACTCATTACTGTTGTTCGCCAAAAAGAAGAATGGCAAAGAGAAGCAACGGTTCTTTTTGGCCAGCAGAAAACAAAAGAAGCCATAAGAAAATATGAAGAAAAAGAATGCATTCACATCGTTGAGGAAAAACTTCCTTCCCTTAAAGAAGCTATAAACAACAGAGACTATGATAACATTGTGCATCTTTATGGAGTCTCTCACCGTGTTTCCTCTCTTATTTATCGAGAAATGGCAAAAGATGTGCAGAGAGAATATTCGGAGCTGAAAAAGCTCTATTCCAAAATCAGAGAGCATGAAGACTTTGGACAATATCTTGATTGGAAGGATAAAGAAAAAGATGCTGCTGGCTACATCCTTCTTAATGCTCAAAAGTGCCGCCCGGCTCTTGAAGCAAGAAACGTTGATACTCTTCAGCTTGCCCTCATCTTTAAAGACAATAAAAAAGATAAATTCGCCCAACAAGAAGAAGCCAAAACTATTTTGAAAGAATGTGGCCTTGACCATCTCATTGGGCAAGAAAAGAAAAGGGATCTTAGATCCCAGGGTCTTAGACCCCGGGGCTTGAGACCCGAAGGTCAAACCGTTGATGTCAGAAAAACGGCCAAGGAAGAGCTCATTCGCGCATGGCACACTACTTTCAAAAAAAATTCAGAAAAAAGCACAGCGATTCTTGCTTATAGTAACAGGGACGTCAACGATCTCAACAGACAGGTGAGAGCTCTTCTGAAAGAATCAGGCCATCTCTCAAAAGGAGAGTTTACCTTCAAAATTAAAAAAGAAATTGAAGATGACTTTGGGAAAAAAGAAACCCTCCGAGAAGAGAAAGGCTTTTCCAAGGGAGATCGCATCGTCTTTACAAGAAACCAAGATGGGTTAGGTGTTAAAAACGGCACTATGGGGACCATTATAGACATTAACAGCCAAACTATTAAGGTCAAATTGGATGAAGGAAAGGAAATTTCCTTTGCTCCTAATCTCAATCCATACTTTGAGCAGGGATGGGCGATTACCATTCATAAATCTCAAGGAACGACCGTTGATCAAACTTACGTTCTAGCCTCTTTTGAGATGACCCAGAACTTAAGTTATGTAGCAATGACCCGCCATCGCGAAAACGTCCATTTATTTGGAAGTTCCCTTGATTTTTGGCGACCAGAGAAACTTCGAGAAATTCTCTCAAAATCAGGAGAAAAGCTCTCTGCAGCTGATTATCTTGATTCAGAAACCCTGACCAAAATCATGAAACGGGATGACAAAATCCTCACCAAATTCTTTCAACGAATGTCGAATGAGCTGGAAGCTATGGGGGCTGTCACAAAGGAAGCCTTTTGGAATGTGGCAGATCATTTCCTAGGGAATGATTCCCTCAGGAATAATTCCTTAGGGAGAACACGGGAAAAAGAAATCCGCGTCCTTCAAGACAGCGTTCGAGAAGAAGTCCGGGCGGACGAGCTTTTCAAGAAAGAAAATGTAATAAAAGACGGCCGTACGTTTGAAACTCCATCTCAGCCTTTGCACAAGAGTATCTTACGAGCTGCAGAACCGATAAGTGAACAAGCAGATCTTTCTTCTTCTCTCCTTGAAAGTCCCTTTGTTAAGAGCTCATATAACCCAAAGATCCTAGAGAAAGCTATACAACAGAAACTTTCTCTACCTTTTAACAAAGAAATTGTGGAAGAAGCCCTTAAAGTCCACATGGCTGAGTTTGCAGATCATGTGTTTACGTCCATTGGGGAGGACTATAACCGTGCCATGTCTTCAAAAGAAGAAAGACGGTATGGAAAAAAAGGAGAATTTGCTGTCAATCTTCAGAAAGGGGTATGGCTCAACTATAAAGACCCTCAATTGGCAGGAGGCCCTCTTCACCTTCTCACCAAGCTTAAGAATCTCTCATATCAAGAAGCCATAGAATATGGCGCTTCCTGGGCAAAACTCTCTCCTGAACAATCAATGCTAAAGCAACCCTATGAGTTTTCTCGTGCTCGGAAAGAATCTTTAGAAAAAAAGAGCCAAGAAATAAAACAAAAAATTGAATGGGCTCAATCTCTTTACGCTAAGGGGTTGCCTATTCAGGGAACTCTGGCAGAACGTTACCTCACAGAGCATCGCAAAATTGAAGGTCCTCTTCCCGAAGAACTCTTATACCTCCCCGCCAATAGCATAAGGAAATCATCCTCTCCTGCTCTTATGGCTGCTGCCCGTACGCATGAGGGAGAGATCACCGCCGTTCAACTCACCTTTCTTAATCCACATACAGCTAATAAAGCCAATATTCCGGTTCAGAAGAGATCCTTTGGAGCGCTCAAAGGGGCAGCCATAATAATTCAGGAGGATAAAAACTCAAACCTTCTCCTTATTGCTGAAGGAGTTGAAACAGCCCTCAGCCTTAAAGAAACAGGCATAAAAGGAACCATCCAAGCAAGTCTGGGTCTTTCTAACATCAAGCGCCTTGCGCCAGAAGATATTAACACCCATATAATCATTTGTGCAGACCATGATGCTCCTGAATCATCAGCCGCAAAAAGCCTTGAAAAATCTGTAATGTTTCTTCAAGAAAAAGGTCTTACGGTCAATGTTATCAAGCCAGATAGAGTGGGAGAGGATTTTAATGACATACTTAAAGCTAATGGTACTGAGGGCGTTAGGGAGATTTTAGAAAAAAATTTGCCAAAGGACCTTCTTGCTTCTATGCAAATCTCTGCTGAAAAGCAATTGCAAAGAGATCCTCATGTGAAGGAAGTCATTGAGAGAAAAGAAGCTAAACAGTCTCCCAAAAGTGAAAAAGAAACCCCAGAATTTACACTAGCGGGCAAACCTTTTAAAGAAATCGTAGCTTATTGCGAAAAAAGGCTATACGACGCCTTAGCCCGCGACAAGAAACCTCTAACTAAAGAACGTGCTCAACGATTCCCATTGCAAGCAGAAAAAACGGCTACTTTCCTTGTTCATGCCTATGAGCGTAATGGTCGTAATCCTACACAGGAAGAAATTGCTCAACTTTCCTTAAGGGCCAAGTACGAGCTGAATCGCATCCCTGAAATCCGCAAGGAACTCATACAAGAGTGGAAAGACAAGGATAACTTTAAAGAAAATGAAGTCCTTCGTGCCCATATGATTGCGGAGCGCTTGGCTTCCATCGAGGGACGGCTTTACCTGAAAGCCAAGCAAGATGGAACAAAAATTCCTTCAAATCCTCGGGTCCATGGTTCAAGAACAAGCATTGCTGAGCTTGCTCACCAAGAGCTAAAAGAACATAGAGCTCATACGCCAAAGCTTGCAGAAGAATTATCCCAAAAATACTCCCTCTCAGAAGATATGGCGGTTCATTCTGCTAAAAACATTTTGAGATATAAAGAAATTCATGGAGAACTTCCATCTGAATCTCAAACTGTCCACATGATTCAAATTGCACAAAACCTGGAAATGAAAGATTATACCTTCACATTAAAAAAGAAATTAAACCAATTAGAAACTGATTATCACCAAAGACATGAGGGAGACCATCTCTTCAACTATCTTTCTTGTGAGAAGAATATGGTAGCTGAGAACCATCCCTCCCACAACCAGGATCGAACCAAAAGGTCATTGGAGATGCTTAAATTGCAAATAAACCAGGAACTCATTAAAATGAACGAAAAGGAATTTTCGTTGTAATGCAAGAAAAGCAAACTCTTCTTGCCCTTGCATACAAAGTCAGCAACCCTATAGTTTTAAGATCTTTCTCTCTATTACCTTTAAGCCGCTTCAAGCCGGCTGTTCATGAGCGTTGTGAGGCGCTGGGTAAAGAGCTGAGAGTCAGCAACCGGTTGTCCTTCAAGGATAAGCGCGTGATCATAAAGAAGCCAAGCCATTTCTTTAAGGGTTTGTTCTTTATCTTCTTGCTCTGTCATGTTAGAGAGATTTTGAATCAGTGAGTGGTTTGGGTTAATTTCTAGGATTCGGGCTGATGGATTTTGTTGGTTTTGCAGCATGCTTGAAAGGTAGGGATTCATTTCTTTACCTGAACTTACAAAGCAAACAGGACTTTCACTTAAACGGGTTGAAATACGGACTTTTTTGACTTTGCCTTGGAATTCTTTTTCTAAGAAATCAATGAGGGATTTTACATGGGTATCATCGGACTCTTCTTTATCGAGCGTAAGGTTTTCTTCAAGAATGGATTTAAAAGAATGCCCTTTGTAAGATCCTACGCGTGTGATCCAAAAAGAATCAATAGGATCTGTGAACAGCACCACATTGAGCTTATGATTCTGGAATCCTTCAAGTTGAGGGCTTTTCAGCATTTTAGATGTATCTTCTCCAATTAGATAATAGATCTCTTTCTGATCTTCTTTCATATGAGCAATGTAATCTTCTAAGGAAATATATCCTTCTCTCAAGGTTGTTTTAATACGAAGGAGGGGGAGGAGATCTTCTTGCTTGGCTGGTTCTTCATGAAAGCCTTCTTTTAATATGGCTCCAAAGTTTTGCCAGAATTTTAGATAATCCTCTGGTTCTTCCTGAGCCTTCTTCGTGAAAACCTCTAGGATCTTCTTTGTAAGTGTTGCCTTAATTTTTGCCATACGAGGATCGTACCTTAAGGTCTCACGACTGATATTGAGAGGAAGATCTTCCGTATCCACAATACCTTTAATAAACCTTAGGTAAGAAGGCAAAAGGTGCTCACAATCATCAGTCACAAAAACCCGCTTGATATATAGCTTAAGGCGGTTTTTTCTCTCTGCACTAAAGAGGTCATAGGGAATGGTTGAGGGAATAAAAAGAAGGGCTGTATACTCAATAACACCCTCAGCTTTCGTATGAAGGATACACCAAGGCTCATCAAAAGCATGGGCTGTATGTTGATAAAAAGCTTTATACTGATCTTGAGTAATTTCATTTTTAGAACGAAGCCAGAGAGCGCGTTCTTCATTTAAAGCTTCTTCATTATCTTTGGTTTTAAGCACAATAGGGAAAGCAATATGCTCAGAATACTTTTCAATTAAGGTTTTTAAACGAAGAGGTGTTAAGTATTCCTTCGCATCCTCTTTAAGGTGGAGGATAATCTTTGTGCCTTGATGTTCAAGGTCTGCTTTTTCAACAGTAAAAGAATCAGTCCCATTGGAGCTCCACTTATGAGCTTCCTTTTTACCTGCTCTCAAACTGATAACATCTACTTGTGAAGCCACCATAAAGCATGTGTAAAAGCCAATTCCGTATTGACCAATAAGATTTGTATCTTTTTTAGTATCTCCTGTGAGCTTCTTAAGGAACTGGGCTGTTCCTGACTTTGCGATGATTCCAAGATTGTCGATAAGCTCTTGGCGCGTCATACCGATACCATTATCTACAATGATTAAGGTTTGCGTTTCTTCATCAATAGAAAGAGTAATTTTATAATCGATATTGTCTTCGGTAAGGTCAGATTTTGTCAGTCGAAGATGTCGGAGCTTATCACAAGCATCAGAAGCATTTGAAATAAGTTCCCTTAAAAAGATTTCTTGGTTAGTATAAAGGTGATGGGTGACGAGCTGGAGAAGTTTACTCACTTCTGCTTGGAAAGTATACTCTGACATAACGTTTTCCTTTTTATAGTATTTTATCTAGGTTCTGTGCACTTATCTAAAAATTGAATAAAAAAAGTGGTAACGTTCATTTGTTAAAAAGGAGCGTTACCATGGACAAGTATTACATAAAATCCGCAGATTGGAAAAAGATATATGAATTTTTGAAGTTCTGCAGTGGTATTAGAGTTAAAAATGAAGAAAAAACAAAGACATTTGCAGAAGCCGTCTATTTTATAATGCGCACAGGAGCTCAGTGGCGAGAGCTCCCTATCTATTACGGTAAATGGAGAAGTGTTCATAAACGATTTGAACAATGGTCTCATAAAGGGCTATGGAATCAAATTCTTTCTTATTTTACAGAAGGATATGATGGAGAATCGATCATGATTGATTCCACAATTATTCGGGCTCATCCTTGTGCTGCGGGTTACGAAAAAGATCAACAGGCCCGTGAATGTTTGGGACGTAGCAAAGGCGGTTTTACAACTAAAATCCATGTTGTTGTTGATGCCTTGGGGCAAGCTCTCAGATTTTCCTTAATGCCTGGCCAAAGACACGACATAACCCAAGCATCAACACTTCTCCAGGGTTTTGAATATGCCAATGTCATTGCCGATAAAGGATATGACTCAAATGCTTTGATCGATCAGCTTCAAGAACAAAACTGTATTCCCGTTATTCCCTGCCGATCTAATAGGAAAATACCCCGCGAATATGATGAACATTTATATAAAGAGCGTCATCTTGTGGAATGCTTCTTTAATAAAATCAAACACTTTAGAAGAATCTTCTCACGTTTTGATAAAAAAGCCTCTTCCTTTGCTGGCTTTTTAGCCTATGCTTCCTTTATCCTTTGGCTTAGATAAGTGCACAGAACCTAGTTGATTAAAGCTATTTTTAAACCAAATAGGGCTTAAAATCAACTAAGCCTTCATGCTAGAAAGAAGAGCATGCTGGCTTTGTTTAACTCCTAATACGGAACTGTTATCGAGTAGCTTCATCTAAAAAAATATTGCTCCTTGCAAATACGCTCCTCGCTACCTAATAACAGGCCTATCGCCAGAGCAGGACATTCATCCACAACTAGTGTAGCTCATAAATAAACCATCATTATATAGGTAAGACCTTACTTTTCTATGCCCACTTAAAAGGTTTACTTAACGTTTCATTAAAGAATGAGATGAAAGCAAGGATTTTTTGTTTTAATTCCTCGGCTAATTTTGTTGATAAGCATTAGAAGCCTTAGCTTCTCAGATTTCTCAAGAACTCAGCAAAATGAACCAAAAGGAGTTCTCAATATGAGTAGGAGCGAGCTTAAGTTATTCTGTCAGGTTTCTAAATGCGTATTAAAGTTCTTGCCATTGATTAATGAATCAATTTTTGCAGCTAAAATAAAGTCGCTCTCAGTTAATCCATTTATTTTGTGAGTCCATATTTCTACAGAGCATCTTCCCCAAGAAATTGTAAGGTCTGGATGATGGCCCTCTCTTTCAGCCAATGCCGCAATTTTATTGGCTAAATTCATAGAACCCATGAAATCATTAAATCTATATTCTTTGTAGAGATGGCTTTCTGTATTTAGAGACCATCCCCCTCCTAGCTCATTTAAGAGTCTTTGTATGTCCTCATATGGGAGGGGTGGTACACCACCCTGACAAGGTTGACATTTTTTGTTTAAAAGACATTCATTAGGTTCGTTCATATCTTCATTATTATCTTAAATCATTACCGTGTAAAGGATTTTAAGGACATTTGGCTCTCAATTCGTTGAGTAAAATTTTGGAATTCAAGTTACTTTTTCAGAGACTGTAAACCAGTTCTGAAATCAAAATTTTTGTAACACATTAGCAATAAAGAATTAGCTTTAAGTGAAACTTGAAAAGCAGCTCATCCTTCTTTAAAAATCTAACCAGCTCTACAAACGAGGAAGAAATGGCTGTTTTACATGTCTGGGCGATGTGGTTTTTTGCAGCCTTATTCTTTGCTTATCAGTTTATTATACGTGTATTTCCTGGTCTCTGTGCTCCAGAAATTATGCATAAGTTTCAGATTGATGCTACAGAGTTTGGGTTTCTTTCCTCTATGTATTACTATGGATATGCGGGGATGCAAATTCCGATGGCTCTCTTACTCGATCGGTTTGGACCAAGACTTGTTATCTCCCTGTGTTGCTTCATTTGTTCATGCTCAATTTTTTTATTTTATTTTGCAGAAAATTGGTATTTTGTTCTATTCGCGCGATTTTTGATTGGAGTAAGCTCATCTGCTGGGTTTCTAGGAACATTTAAAGTTATTTCTCTATGGTTCCCTTTTCCTACTTACGCCAGGATGTTTGCTCTCACAAACACTGTAGGTTTGTTAGGAGCTGTTTATGGAGGCAAGCCTGTTAGCCAATTTATAATTCTTTACGGATGGGAAAGCGTACTCTTGATGAGCGGTGTTGCTGGGATAGTATTGATGGGCTTTATCTTCCTTGTTATTAAGCCTTACCCTCCCATCTCATACCAAGAAAACCCTGCTCTCCTTAAAAATTTTAAGTCTCTTTTCTCAATGCCCCTCCTTCTTTTTATAGGTTTGGGAAGTCTTTTGATGGTGGGACCTCTAGAAGGATTTGCTGATGTGTGGGGCGTTTCTTATTTGATGGAGGTTTATTCGTTTAAAAAAGAAGACGCCTCTTTCATAACCTCTTCTATCTTTACAGGGATGATGGTAGGCGGACCTTTCTTAGCTTACTGTTCTGAAAAGTTCAAAGCCCCCTCCCAGATAACAGCTTATTGCGGAATGTTAATGGCAGCTCTTTTTGCGTTTGTGCTTCTTTCACATGGACATCTTAGCTATATAGTCCTCTCAGCTATGATGTTCATGGTGGGGATTTTATGTTGCTATCAAGTATTAGTGTTCTCAATGGGAGCTTCTGCTGTTCTCCTTGAAATGAGAAATGTAACTATTGCTTTTTTAAATTGCATAAACATGCTTGGAGGTGTTTTTTTTCATACCATTATAGGCTCACTTATGGATAATTTTTGGTCTGGAGGAGTAGCAGAGGGACAGCGGGTTTATGATGCCGTGGCTTATACGTATGCCCTATGGGTGATTCCCATAGCAGCCCTTGTGGGAGGGATTACATTTTTAATGCTCAACTTTACATGGAGGAGAAGCTCACCCACTATTGCACCTACAACCGAGAGACCTTAAGGTTTTACCTGTATTTCTTTAAATCTATTTTCTTTTTAAGCTTTTTTAGAGGAAGTCTTTGAGTTGTTGCTGAAGAGAAAGAAGCTCTTCTTTTATGTCAGCCTCCAAGGAGTGTAGTTTGAGGACGGATCCAATCTTTTGGGAGAGTTTTATTCGTTTTTTATCATACTTTTTCTGTTTCATATTCCTTCTTTGAAGATCCTCCTGATACTCTGATTTTAATCTCTCAGCCTCTTCTTGTAAAAAATGAGCAATTTTATATTGAGCTTCTGTAGATGATTTGTTCGGTTGAGTCATATCCTTTCCCTCCTCTTGAACTATAATTTGGGCCTATCTAAAGCTTTCTTTAGTAATTAAGCCTCACTTCCTTTTAGCTTATAATCAATTGATTGAGATACATAATTTTTCCCAAAAAGGACAGACATTAATCCTATTAGGCAAACAAGCATAACATAGATGAAAGGACTTTTAGCATTTCCCAACCCATTTATAAGGGATAAAGCAATATAAGGTGTTGTTCCTCCAAATAATGCCATTCCTATACAATAACCAAAAGCTGTGCCGGTATAACGAGAACGCACAGGAAAAAGCTGAGTCAGAAAGGCATTGATAGGTGCTACAAAAAGCTGGGAAAATCCAAGAAAGACGAGCTCAGCTAGAATGATATTAAATAAGGAACCCGCATATACAATATGAAAAAAAGGATAAGCATAAAGCAAAGACGCAAGGGCAGATAAAAGCATTGCTCTTGCATACCCTACTTTATCAGCTACATATCCAGCCAAGGGCATTGTAAAAGCACAGAAAATCAGGAGAATCAAATTTACAGTTGCGCTGTTTTCCAGCGTTATAACATTTAGAAAAACTAAGTAGCTGTTTAGAAATCCGATGACAAGATAAAAAGGAACGGTTCCTAAAGCTCCTATTCCAATAGCACATAAAAAAGGGATAAGATGATGGGCTAAGAGCTCTTTTAGGGGGTTATGCTTTTCTTTAGAAAAAGACGCCTTAAAGGAAGGACTTTCCTCAACCGTCGTTCGTAGATATAAGCCTACAATTCCTATAAAAATAGAAATAAGAAAAGGGAGCCTCCAAGCCCAAGGAGGCATAGTGGAGGAGACAAAAAAAACACTAACGATAGATGCCAAAAGAGCTCCAAAAGTTCCTGACGCAGCAATCAAAGAGCCAAAGAAGCCAAGGTTATAGCTTGAAATGGATTCAACGACAAAAACACCACCTCCCATACATTCCCCTCCGGCACATATCCCTTGAATAAGACGGAAAGAAGCCAGTATTAAGGGAGATAAAATGCCCAAGACAGCATATGAGGGTAAAAATCCTATACCAAAAGTACTAAGAGCCATTCCCAATAAAGAGAAGGATAAAGCCACCCGCCTGCCATACCCATCACCTATATAACCAAAAAAGAGGGCTCCAATGGGATAGGCCAGAAATCCAACAGAAAAAACAAGATAAGCTGATAAAAGTGCAGCAAAAGGATCAGAAGAGGGGAAAAATATGGGTGTTAAGGCTGGGAGGAGCATCGCAAAAAGAGAGAAAGAATACATTTCCAATAAATTTCCTATGGAAGAAGCACAAATAACCTTTTTAGAGATATTAAATGCTATTTCTTAAATTCATATAAGCCTCCTTAAGTACTTGAGTTTTTTTAAATTTGTTTTTGTTTATCTGTTTGGAAGTGAAGAATTTCTTCATTAATTTGGGTAATTGAAGAAAAACCGCATAAAGCCATGGCCATGTCTAGCTCTGCTCTTAGGATACCTAGAACTTTTTTTACGCCCTCTTCTCCTCCTGCTGTAAGCCCCCAGAGGATAGGTCGGCCTACCATGACAGCTTTTGCTCCAAGAGCAATCGCTTTTAAAATATCAACACCTTTTCTAATTCCTCCATCTAGAATGATGTCTATTTTCCCCTCAATTGAATGTTTGACATGTTTTAGAGTCTCAATTGAAGAAAGAGCTGTATCAAGCTGCCTTCCACCATGATTTGAGATGATAATTGCATCTATATTCTGCTCTATAGCCATTTGGATATCTTTTGGGTGCATAATCCCCTTCAGAATAATAGGAAGAGAAGTAAGAGAACGAAGCCAGCCTATATCCTCCCACGTTATTGAAGGATCAAGAAGGGAAGCTAAATAACCTGGTAATTTTGCAGGAGGAATATCTTTTAAGTTCAACCCAGCTTGTTGTAAATTTTTAACCTCAAGATGAGGAGGAAGCATAAGAGGGTCATGTAGTTCTTTAGTTCTCTTTCCATAAAGAGGAGCATCTACTGTTAAGACAATTCCTTTATATCCAAAAGATTCAGCAAATTGGACAAGGTTTTTTGTAATCTTGCGATCTTTATAAATATAGAGTTGGAACAAAAGTAGGGTATTTGTGCTTTTCTTAATTTCTTCAAAAGAGGATGTGGAAAGAGTACTCACAACCATAGGTACATTATACTCATACGCAGCTCTAGCTACTGCAACTTCCCCCTCAGGATGAGCGAGCTGCTGAAAGGCCATAGGAGCTATCAGGAGAGGAAAACCTATTCTTTCACCTAGAATTGTCGCAGATAGAGAACGCTCCTCCACATTTCTTAAAACCCTTGGTAAAAGCTTTATACGGTCAAAAGCAGAGACATTCTCCTCAAGAGAGATCTCATCTCCTGCGCCTCTAGAGAAAAATGCTGAAACGTTTGTAGGAAGATTATGTTGAGCATAGAGTTCAAAACCTTTGATATCAAAAATATTTTTAAGCGGACATCCTTCTGAAAGGGATCGAGTCATTTTAAGCTGCATATGACCTTCTGTGGGCTTCTTCGTGGGTTTTCCATAGGGAAGCATAGAGCCCCTGTTGTTTTAAAAGAGAGGAATGCGTTCCTCTTTCTTCAATGTTGCCATGCTGAAAGACAAGAATCTCATCAGCATTTACAACTGTAGATAAACGATGAGCAATAATAATGGTTGTAGACTCCTTTAAAATAGGGGCGATGTTTTTCATAATGGTTTCTTCTGTTGCAAGATCTAAAGAGGAAGTTGCTTCATCCAAAATATACAACGAGGGTCGTCTTAAAAGGACCCGGGCAATTGCTATACGTTGCTTTTCACCACCTGAGAGTTTTAATCCTCTTTCTCCTACTATTGTCTCATAATGATGGGGGAGTCTCTTTAATACAGGTTCCAAATGAGCCAGTTTTATTGCTTCTTCTACCTCTTCTTTTTGGGCATTAGGGCGCGCAAAGAGGATATTTTCATAGATTGTTGTGTTAAATAAGATGATATCCTGTGGAACAATTCCCATCAAAGAAGAAAGCTGCTCTGTTGTAAAGTTCTGGATATCCTCATTATTAACAAGAATTTTGCCTGAGTTTACGTCATAGAATTTGTATAAAAGATTGGGAAGGGTAGATTTTCCAGAACTCGTTACTCCTACAATACCAAAAGAATGCCCAGTCTCAAGGTAAAAATTAACATCTTTGAGTACTGATCGAGAGGGCTTATACCCAAAAGATACATTTTGAAACTTAATACTTTTTACTTTTTCTAAGGAGCGAGAAGCCTCTGATGACAGGCAAGTTATGGGCTTAGTTCTAAGAATTTCCATGACGTTCGCAAGTTCATTTACTCCCTTTCTAATATCTCTTACTATAAACTCGATGTAATGTAAGGGAACCGCAAATTGTAAAACATACCCATTAATGAAAACAGAATCACTTACATTAACACCGCTTGATAAAGTCTGTTTTCCCGCCGTATATGTGAGTAAAATTAACCCTATACCTATAATAAAACTTTGGCCAATTCGAACTAATTCCATACTTGAGATAGACTTAACAAGGAGCGTTTCTCTTTCCTTGAGATGATTGTCGCGCTTCCTCGATTCATAATTTTTATTATTAAAGTATTTTACTGTAGAAAAATTTAGTAAACTGTCGACAATATTCGCGTTTGTATTTAGTTGTTGTTCATTGCTTAAGATTTGAAAATAAGAGGCCCATTCTGTAGCATAGAATGTAAATGTAATAAAAATAATGGCTATAAAAAATAATATAAAACCATAAATGGCTCCATAGTAGTAACATAAGATCATAGCCGCTAAAAATAATTCTATGATGGTAGGAATAATAAATAAAAATAGGCCCCAAAAAACATCGGGAAACCCATGTTGAGCACGTTCTAGGGCGTTGGTAATGGCTCCCGTTTTTCTATCTAGGTGAAACTTCATAGGCAAAGAATGCAAGTGGTCAAACAACTTAGAACAAAAAAGACGGATACATCTTTCTAAAGGTCTAACCATGATAATTTGCCTCACATTTTGGATGGTTTGAGATAACATCCAAATAATTCCATAGGCCACAAGAAGCAAGACAAGTTGGTAGGTCATACTTTTATCAGTCACAGAAAGTTTAGAGACAGCCTCTTTTAGAACAAGGGGAATAGAGAGATTCAGAACAATAGAAATAAAAATTAGCCCAAAGGCAAGAAGAAACAAATTGCGAATTTTTTCTTGTTTTGCCCAAAGAAAAGGAAGAAACTCTTGTATGAGTTTGAGTGTCTTAAATTTTTCTTGCATAGACCCTTAATTTGTTTGTATTGATCTTTTATAGCTACTTGCTTAATTTTTAAGGAAATCATCCTTCTTTATAAATAGAACCTTATAAGAAACTAAGATTAGTTGAAAGGTATAAGATTTCTGGCAAAAACAAAAGAGGCATCTTGGCTCGCTCGTTTTATTGCTCCTTGCACTAAGTTTAAGTTAACCCATAACAAATGGAGTTTAGTTGTCATAATGAGAGACCATCCATGGTATTTAGAATACAAGAAAAACCCTCATGCAGCTATGAGGCTTTTTTGCTTCCATCATTCAGGTGGAGGAACATCAGCGTACTTTCCTTGGTTAGAGTATCTTTCTCCTCATATTGAAATGATTGCTATTCAAATGCCTGGCAGAGAGAATAGGTTCTCAGAACCTCTCACCAATAACCTAACAGACATAGTGAATACACTGAAGGAAGGGTTTGAACTTTATAAGGACAAACCTTTTTTTACATTTGGGCATAGCTTGGGAGGAGTCATTTCCTTTGAGTTTATCAAATCCGTTATGAAATTTTATTCTCTTACCCCTCTTCATATGATGATTTCAGCTACAAAGGCGCCTCATTTTCCTTTTCGAATGAAGCAGTTGAGCCAACTGGGGGATAAGCCCCTAAAAGAAGAATTAAGGGCTTATAATGGCATCGATGAGCGTATTCTCGAGAGTGATGAACTGCTCGAATTATTTTTACCAATTATAAAAAGTGATTTCAGTATCACTGAAAGCTATCGCTCCACAGATTCAACTGTACTTCCTTGTGATATTTTAGTCTTTTCTGGCAATGAAGACCCTACTGTTAATATGGAAGAGATTCAAGGATGGTCCTCCTATACCACAGGAAAATTCAAACATATTTCCTTTTCAGGAGGGCATTTTTTTGTAAAAGAGCATCAAAAAAGTATTGTCAGCCATATCAATCGACTTGCTGAGCAGTACGTTCAGTAAACAACATAGAGAATTAAAAAGGCAAAAAAAGACGAAGCATCAGCTGAACAAATCGATTATAGCTCAATAATCCTGGAAAATCTCGTTTATGCAATTGCTGTATATGAAAAGTATAGAAATACTTAAAGTCCTTACAGGGGCTTAAGTGAAAAAGAACCATAATTGTCAACAGTTCACTCAAGCTCATCTTACAAGGCCTATAACGCTTTTTCCCTGCATCAATTAAGCAATGTTTCTCCCACTCTTCATAAGATTTGAAAAATTCATCAAGGTAAACAAATAAAGTGTGATATTATATCCCATAGACGAAGCTTCCCTCTTATTTTTTTAACTGATTTTAAGAAAGCTTGGCCTCCCATATTTCTTATCCCTCATACAAAACTCAGATTAATTTATTAACTATTGGGGTTGTATCTAAAGTTTTCAACCTTTATGATACCTCAAAATTAATTAGGAGGCCTTTTCTTTTATGATCTCAGATTTTTTAAAAAGCATTGACTATGTAGAAGTTTATGTTTTTAATGCCTTTCAATCTGCTTGCTTTTACAGGTCAGTGTTTGGTTTTGATATTGTAGGTTATGCAGGACCAGAAACGGGGGAGAAAGATAAAATTTCTTACTTTCTGTGCCAAGGGAACATTCGTTTACTTATTAGCTCAGCCATAGATCGGAAATCTTCTCTTTTTCAACATATTATCAATCATGACGAGGGTATTAAAGATATTGCTTTTGCGGTAAATAATGTTTCCATCCTTTATGAGGCAGCTTTGAAAGCAGGAGCTACGCCCATTTTACCTCCTACAGAATTCAAAGATGGCAAGAAGAAACTTTTGAAGGCAACAATTCAGACTTTTGGTAATACTGTACATTCCTTGGTTGAGGGAGAAGATTCACTCTCCTGTAGACTCCCATTTTATGAGAAGTTGGATTACCCTCCAAACAAAAACGGTGGGGGACTAGAAAGCTTGGACCATGTTGCAGTTGCTGTTGAAACAGGAAGCCTTGGAAAGTGGCAAAAGTTTTATGAAGACGTTCTAGGATTTTATATTTTTTCTGCAGAGAATGTTTACACGAATGATAGTGGAATGAAATCGGTTGTTGTGAGTAATCCAAGTAAAACAATTAAATTTGTTTTAGTAGAAGGTGTTTCAAATAAGAAAAAGTCGCAGGTTGAGAATTACATTTCTTACTATGGTTGTTCAGGAGTTCAACATCTTGCATTCTCATCTAGCAATATTCTCAAAACAGCAGCTTTTCTAAAAAAACGAGGCATTAAATTTCTTGAAATCCCAGAGACTTATTATGAAAACCTTCCCCATTCCTTAAAAAACCTCCTTCAAGGAAAAATAGAAATGATAAAGCAATTGAATATTCTTGTTGATTTAGAAAAGCACGGCTATCTTATGCAAATGTTTACACGGCCACTTCAGAATCTTCCTACTTTTTTTATTGAAATCATCCAAAGAGAAAATTCAACTGGGTTTGGAAGTAATAATATTAAAGCTTTGTATGAAGCTGTTGAAATAGATCAAAAGAGAGTCATGATTGATGCTTGATGATTTTCTTTCTCCTTGGGTGAAAAACTTAGAAAAGTCAGACATCCAAAAAGCTCTTCAAACGACATCTAAACCAGATATAATTTCTTTTTCTTTAGGAAGACCAGATAACCAGCTTTTAGCATTAGCAGATTTTAAAGAAGTTATAGATGAGCTCTTTTTACCTTCGAATTTGCAATATTCTCCACCCTCTATTGAGCTAAAAGTCCATATTGTCGAACTGATGAAAGAAAGAGGTGTTTTATGTACTCCTGGGGAGGTGCTTTTAACAACAGGAGCTCAGCAAGCAATGACCCTTTTATCCAAGCTATTTGTAAATATGGGAGAAAGCATCATTGTTGATCAATATACTTATCCTGGATTTATCCAAGTTGCTCAAGCTCTTCATGCTGGTCTTATTCCTATCCCTGTTTGTTTTCAGCAAGGGCTCAACATAAAAGAATTAGAGAGCATCTTAGAGCTAAATAAGAAACCTCGCTTGCTCTATACAATTTCAGAGGGTCATAATCCTTTGGGAACAAGCTTAAGTAGGGAGCAACGTACTGAACTTATAAGCCTTGTACAACGCTATCAAATTCCTATAATAGAGGATGATGCCTATGGATTTTTAAATTATGAAAAAGTAGAGCCTCCGCTCAAGTCTTATTGGAGAGAAGGAATTTTTTATATTGGGTCTTTTTCCAAAATCTTTGCCCCTTCTCTTCGAATAGGGTGGATTATAGCTTCAGAGGCAATTATAGAAAAATTAGAGATCCTCAAAGAAGGCTTTGATATTAATACATGTACACTAAGCCAGAAACTCATAAGTTGCTTCTTTGCAAAAAGAAGCTTAAAAGAACATATCTCCAAGCTTAAAGAGAAATATAAGAGTAAAAGAGATACTATGGTGGCTGCCTTAAAAACACACATTCCTGAAATGGATTTTGCTATTCCAAAGAGCGGATTCTTTATTTGGGGAAGGCTACCTCCCTCAATAAATACCAATAGGGTATTTAAAGTTGCTTTGGAAGAAGAAAAAGTTTCTTTTCTTCCAGGGAGTACATTTTTGATTGGCAATAATAGAGAAGCTCAAAATTGCCTGCGCTTAAGTTTTGCTTTTTGCCCTATAGAAAATATAGAACCTGGAGTAAAAAGACTTGCTTTAGCCATTCATGAATCTAAGTAGAGAAACAAAGAAAAAACCTCCCTCCTTTAGGGAGGTAAAAAATCAATTTTCCTTATTTTGCTCTCAAAGATTTTCATACTCGGAAATAGCTTCGTCGACAAACTTCTTAATCAGTGTAGAACTAAAATTAATAAAAGAGCTAGCAAGCTTGCCTAGTTTTTTTGTGCACCCTATGGCGTAAGCAGCACTTTTACTAACCATTCTACACATAAATTCCCCGTGTTGTTTAAGGCTCGTATTAATAGTAAAAGAATCAAATACAAACCCTGTGATCACTGTTGTAATAGCGATAGGATATTGGATAGAATCTGCAAGCATGTCATCTGTGTTATCCATGAACAAAAAATATAATACGATGGCAGATACTGAAGATATCAGCAAAGTTGTGCACTTAAAAGCCACATTTAGTTTTGGATGAAAATTAGTTAAATAATCAGAAGATGGAATTGGAAGCCTACACGAAAAGAACTTATCGTAAATATTTCCTACTACTCGCATAAATGCATACGAACTTAGAAAAAAAATGGGTGATACTGATAGAGCTGTAAATAGTCCGGCTACCGACTCATCAGTGAAAATTAATTTATATCCTCCATATGCTAAGGCAGATGGAAAACCTGAACTTATAAGAGGAAAAATTATAGAAGAATATTTTATTATTTTTTTGGGAATACCTCTGGCAAATTCGGGAGGTAACTCTTCTATTGTAATCTCACCAGAGGATAAATATGAATAAACTTCGTTTGGGGAGCTAAAGTGACTTAAATCCATGCGAACATTTTCGATTCCCTTTTCGTTACATTTTCTAAGAAAGAATGCCTGTGATAAATCAACAACTTGTACTCCTTTTCTTTCATCAGGATTAGAAGATTGGAATAATCTTTTTGTACTATCTACACTTAACAATGAAGAAAACTTATAATAACCAACTATTTTCGGTATCGCTTCATAAATGAATGTGATCAAAGCATAGGGTATGCTTCTATTATATTTATAATTTAAAAACACACTTGGCGCACTACCAAGGCATCCAAGAAAAATACAAGAAACCCCTAAACCTATATTCTTCAATGAGTTACAGGAAAAAATAGACGTGTTACTTCGTGGTCGATCTGTACCTTTAAAAAATCTATGTGTATCATCAATAAGCTCATTTATCATCCAAGTGTTTATAGTTGATATAGATACAATACCTGTTCCAATCATCATATAACCTACTACATCAGAATGAAAATGCTGACGTGCCATTATCATAGCTATAGGTATCTGAGGAACGACTGGACCAAAGCTTCCAACAAAACTAAAGAAATATTTAATAGCTTCAGACCGAGAAATTCCCTCATCTCGTTCTTGTTGAAATGCGGCCACATAAGAATTTGAAAGTCCACCTGTTAGATTGGTGTCTATATTCTCATCCTGATATTCCTGTAAATTCGATGTATGTCCTAGAGAGTTTGAAATTGATGTGCCTTGTGATCCAAAATGAGAACTGTCTTCAATCGGATTCGGTGATATATCTTCAAGTAATGCTACTATGCTCTCATCCTGATACTCCTGTAAATTCGATGTATGTCCTAAAGAGTTTGAAATTGACGTGCCTTGTGATCCAAAATGAGAACTGTCTTCAATCAGATTCGGTGACATATCTTCAAGTAATACTGTTCTTGAAGAATGAAACTCATAATTGTCTTCTTCTACCTCCATTCCCTTTAAAATTGAAATATTAAAAATATAAATAATAAAGATTGCTAGAAACCATCGACATTTTATTGATATATTTTTCATAAGATTTTATCTTAACCTCCTCTGTGATTACAATATAAAATACCGTAAAAAATCAATTGTGCAAGCGTAAATTGTCAGGGCCACCTCATGAAAATTTTTGAGCAAGGATGTTGGAAAGGATATTATCATCCCACCCAGCCATTTTTCTGAGTCTTTTAATAGACTGACGCTTCATTTTATCTTTCGTGAGCTGCAAAAGGTTTAAAGCCATATGTCGAATAATAGCCATAACTTGAGGAGCATTTTCTTTTCGAATGCGAGATTGATCTTCTCCAAAAGACATATCTAAAACCCAATGAAGATTGTTTTCGATCGCCCAGTGACTTCGAATAGTAGCAAGAATCTTCTGAGGAGTTTCCTGAAGAGAAGAGATATAATATCGTGTTTCGAACGTGGCTTTATCTTTGGTTTCTCGTGTAGAATCAATACGAATGAGGCTGTTAATTGAACGCCAATGAGGATGCCGTTCTCGTAACCAGGCCACATCATGCGTTACCCAACATTGCCTTGTCTCAAGACGCCCATGACCTTTATCATAGTCCTTAAAAGAACCGATATTGTTAAGTGTTTTCAATTCGTTATCATTCAAATAGGTTGTTACATCTTCACAAAGAGTTCCCTGATTTCCCTTTAAAGAAAATATATAGTTTCCCTCTTTCTGAATAATTTGATCGGCAATGGCATATTGGCATCCCATCGCATCAATGGTTACTGTAGTCCCCCTCAGATCTAGCCATTCCAAAAGTTTAGGAATCGCTGTGATTTCATTGCTTTTTTCTGAGACTTTTTCCTGCGCTAAAACCAATCTGGCTTCCGTCGCATAGGCACTGACCATATGTAACATATCTGTTTCCCCATCAAAGCTATGTCGAGATGATTTCCCATCGATAGCAATAAGCTTCCTTTCTATCTGAGATTGAAGGCTTTTGACCCAGCTTCGAAACAACTCTTGAAATTTCTCGGGATCTATAGCTCTAAAAAATCTCCGATAAGTATCATCGCTGGGAATTCCGTTCTTGTAAGGTAAGAATTGACGAAGGTAATCGATCTTTGCTTTCTCAAAATCTTCAACATCCTGCCACCCTTCTGCTCCACATATCGCGGCACATAGGGTGACAAGGAGGATTTCTGACATTGTATAGTCTCGATTACGCTCTGACCTCGGATCTTCTAAATCTTTAAAAGAATCTAAAAAGCTAGCTTCTAGTGTGGGCCCCATTTCTACCTCCTGCTTTTTTGAGGTAAAATCTCATTTTTTACATATCTTATCTATCTTTTTTCATGAGGTGGCCCTGCGTAAATTGTAAAAAGAAAGACACCATATTGAGACATTAGGCAAAGTGCCGGGGAGTGCCTAAGAATATATGAATTAACCCGAGTTGCGTTTAAGGAATAAGATTGGAAATGGAATAAAGTGAAGGCTTATCCAGTCTGATTTGGTAGTTAACAAGTCCAGCGAATAAATGCGTAAAGGCATTAATAGGACAACGATGTCGATGGTGAATTAAGGTATCTAATGATTTCATGGAGGAAAAAATAGTTTCAACGAAAGAACGGCGCATGAGCATTAACTTATCGGCCATTTCCATAAGACAATTTTTCATATTTTTTCTGATTTTGGTAATCAATGTCACTCCTTGATCAAACAGGTGTTTGAAGAGATTCTTCGAGAGATAGCCTTTATCCCCTATCAATTTCCCTGTAAGTCCCTGGACCATCTGAGGTACAGGTTTTCTATCATTGACATTGCCGGGCGTAATTGTCAGACGAACAATTTCCCCTTTTGTATTAAAGATCATATGAAGTTTGAACCCGAAGAACCATCCTGTAGAGGTCTTTCCTTTTGCAGCTAATTCCTTAAAAGTTTTATGCTTTCTTTCTCGCAAGTTATGGCATACGGTCATAGGAGTTGAATCAATAAAAAGGTATTCCGTGATTTCTCCTTCAAGGCTTTTCAATAAACAAACAAGAGCTGGAAACGCTCTTTTAATCAACTTTATAAAACGAGCATAATGAACAAGGTTTGGAAACAGTTTTTTATGAGAATTAAAAAAATCGAGATAAAAGTACTTAAAGCAAGCCATTCTTGACTGATGGTAAGCTATGAGGATGGTTAGAGTTTCTGCTAAGTTGAGATGACAATCTCGATTTCTCTTGGCGGTTCCATCCGAAATGAGTTGCCTTTTATACCAAGGCTCAAATCCTCTAAAAAGTCATCAACAAGACAGAATAAAGTATCGTAATCTATTTTCATTGAGGTATCTCCTTATTTTTTGCAATACAGAGAATACCTCAATCCTTTCAATCTGTTAATTACTCGCTTAAACGCAACTCGGGTTGAATTATTACTTGAAGGGCGTAGCTTACAAGAGATAGCAGAACGAAGCGATCACGATTATTAAATGTCTTAGATGATAAAACCTTTAAACGTACCCCTCTCAAAGGGTGAAAGGGGTGGGTTATTATCACATATCCCAAATGTCTACTGGACTTAAGTACAGTTATCTCTATCCGTGCCGATCTCTTATTCCATATTTACGAAATTTCTTTTGGACCACTTATTGGGGGGAAGGACAATACCAGCGTTCTTTATTTAATTGTCTCGGATTTTTAAAGTCTCTTCCATTCATCATGTAGCTAAATCTTGTTTAAGAGAAGTATTTAATTGTAATCTTTCCGTACTATTCCTAAGTTTTTTAAAACCATATTCTATGAAACGCGCAAAATTATAAACTTCTTCAATTTGATTAAGATCAATATGATTTTGATCATTTTCTCGAGAGCATAAAGCTAAATCTTCTTCATATTGATGTGGCATTTTCTCGTAGTAAGATTTTACAGCCTGAAAATATATAGATTGATCAGGTCTATTAATTCCAAAGCCAGCCCCCTCATTCATACCTACTTTTTTCCTATGAGTAATTTCTAATGGCAGTTCACCTTGGAATAAAGCACGCAGGGCAACCTTATTTGTATCGCCTTGAATACGAGCTTCAGGAGGCAGTTTGAGCGCCAGCTCAACCAGCTCTTTATCCATGTATGGTACTCTTGCTTCTAGAGTCGTATACATAGATGCTCGATCAGCCATCTTTAAATAAGAGTTGTGAATGATCGATAAAGAATATCTAATTAATTCATCTTGTTTTCCTTTCGGAGCTTCCTTAACAAAGTCATATCCTCCAAACAACTCATCAGCACCTTCACCATTTAAACAATATTTAAATCCATCTGCAGCAACTTGTCGGCACACATAATGATAAGCTACAGCATTACGAACTAAAACAGGTTCAAAGGATTCAGTCATATATACTCCCTGTTTTAAATAAAACTCTCCCATTTCCTCTACTGAAGGTGAGACAATGACATGTTTTATGTTGAGAAACTCACATAACTTAGTTGCTGCTTGTAAATCTGCTGAATTTTTATTTGGTTCAGAAAGAGTGTATGCGATAACATTTGGATGAATTCGACTAGCTAAATAGGTAACAATAGAGCTATCTACACCACCACTTAATAAACAAGCAATTTTAGAGTCATCTTTGTTTATGCGCTTTTCCACAGCACTCTTTAGAGTGCTTTTTAAGATGTGGAGATAACTTGGCTCTTTTCTGTTAATCTCACTTTCTGAATTGAAGTTTCCTAAGTTAATATATTTTTCTTCTTTTGAATTAATCCATATACTTCCAGGTGAGAGTTCTATAATTTTATTATTTACTTTTTTAGCAAGAGATTTCACTTCAGAAGAAAAAAAGACCTTACCCTCGTGATAAGAATAATATAAAGGCTTAACACCCATAGGATCTCTTACTAAGAGTAATTCTTTTTTTCGACTATCGTAAATAGCAATAGCAAACTTACCATCCAAATAGCCAACAAAGCTCTTACCCCACTTTAAGTATGCATTTAAAATTACCTCACTGTCACAAGCAGAATGAAAGATAAAGTCAGGAGATAATTTCTGCCTTAATTCATGGTGATTGTAAATTTCTCCATTAAATATGGTGGCCACTTTTTTATCCTGGCTTTGGAAAGGTTGTTTTCCAGACGCCTCATCAACAATTCCTAATCGATGCATCCCTAGGGCAGTTTCATGGGTAATAAGCATTTCATATCTATACTTTTCTTCCCCTCTATGGGCGATAGGATCTAATAATTGCCTTAACTCACTTTCATTGGGAGTATTTCCTAGTATTCCTGCAATTCCACACATATTTTATATACTTTCTTTTGTTAGGCTAAAGCTCTCAAATTTGACCATTGCTGAATCTCTATATCTTGTAAAGCTCTTACAATTGCTTCAGCAATAATAGTATTCGGATCAATAAATTGAAGATCAGGTTCTTTTTCGAGATAGGGAAGAACCAAGGGTAATTCTGTACATCCAAAAATAATCTGAGCACATCCTTTATTTTTTAATTCTTTTATAGCCTCTCTTACAATAAGGCTTGGATTTGGAATATTTTCCTCTAGGAGAATGCACTTATGAGGATGGTTTTTTAATATATTAATTTGTTCTAAATTAATCTTCGAAATATGATTTGTGTTTTCTAAATGCAGCTTTTGGCGATGCAAATCTGTTCCAGCTTTGATAAGGTATATGGCTTCCATAACCAAATTTTGTGTAGGCCCCCCAAGAGTCACCGTCTCAATTCCGTACCTAGCCAATAAATTATGATATAATTTTTTTTCTAAGGTTGCTTTTGTGGAAATAAGGCCTACTTTGCAACAGTTTGGAAAGGTAGTACGGAGGTATTCAGCTGTCTTTTCGATAATGCTTATAATTGGAATTTCCGTTTTTTCTCTTAGAATTGGCAAATGCATATGCGCTGTATTACAGGCGAGCAGTATAAGATCAACGCTCAAAGCTGAAATAGAAGTAATATATTTAACATATTGAGTTAAAGGGTCAGGCCGACCAAAAAAAACTGAATCACTTCTATCGTATGTTTCGGAATAATTAAACACAACAAGATTAAAGTAATCTTGATCAGTTAATGGGCTTGCAAGCTTCTGTGTCGCAGATAGAATTTTCTTTTCTATATCTAATGTAGCTAATGGTCCAGAGCCCCCGATAATCCCAATAGTAGGCTTCATATTATCTTTCTCTATCTTTTTTCCTAATTATTAAAATCGGTGATTAAATATCAAACGTCAAGCATGATTTCCGGCTGACAACAACCAAGCTTGCCGGAAAATCTCAGCAAGATTCAGTATAGACTCTCATTCAACGGGGTAAAGAAACTGATCCCGTCTTTGTTGCCGAAGGTGTTGAAACAGCCTTCTCTATTAAAGCAGGAGTAAAAGGTAAGATTGTGGCTTCTATGAGAGTGCATAATATTTCCAACTATCAGGCTTCCGAGAAGAATCTCATCTTCTGTGCTGATAATGGGGAACATAAGGTAAATTCTCAAACACAGGAGATCCTCGAAAAGTCTAGGAAGCGCTTGAATCTAACGATCACTCTGTTATTATCATTAAACCCATCCATCCAGGTGATGTTTTTAATGATTCTGAAGAAAGAGGGTGTTAAAAGCATTCAGAACTATGTAAAAGAGTACATTAATTTCACTGCTCAAAAAGCAATCCAAAACCTTAAAGAATCCGGAGCGGATAGAAAACCTTGCCTTTCTATCAAAAATATGCCGACTTCAAGCTAAAGGCATAAAAACCTTTGAAGGATCAATAACTTGAATAAAACACTTGAGGGTTAAACAGATCTAAAATAACTTTAACTGCGTGGATAGGAAGGGATATTCCCTAAAGACTGAAGAAAAAAGCTCAGGGTTAAGTAGATCATTAATGAAGCTGGGAAAAGTTGAATCAAAGAAATAATAAGAAAGAGATGACAATATAGGTCAAGATTTTCATAGTTTTTATGGAAAAATACTTTTTCCGTAAAGAGAGAAACCTCAGTACCAACTTATTCATCAGCTTCATACAGGATTGACATTATAATAAACAGATATGGATAAAGTTAATATTTTTATGACGAAAACTTGCAAAGTAAAACTAGTAGAGAATCAAACAATTGACCCCAAAGGAGTACATATTTGGTTAGCTTCTTTGATTGAAAACGAAAGGGATATTCTTCTTTATCAATCAGTGCTCTCTCAAAAAGAGCTGGCAAGAGCAAGCAATTATAAATTTTCTAAAGATCAAAGACGCTATATCTTATCTAGAGGAATTTTAAGATGTTTATTATCAAGGTATTTAGGACAAAAACCACAAGATATTAACATACTTTATAGCCCATGGGGGAAGCCTCACTTGCTTCAAGACTTTCATTTGTATTTTAATGTCTCGCACTCAAAAGACTATGTAATTTATGCTTTGTCATCAAAATATGAAGTAGGAATTGATATAGAATATATAGATCCGACTATTGATATAGATTGTATAATTCCCACTATCCTATCTTCTCCACAAGAATTTACCTATTGGCAAATGATTAAGGAAAAAGAAAAAATAAATTCTTTTTTTAAACTTTGGGTGTGTAAAGAAGCCTATTTAAAAGCATGTGGAAAGGGATGGCTTGATAAGAAATATCACCTCCCAATTCAGACCATAGAACGCCTGCAGAAAGAACAAAGAGGAGATTTATTAACTCATAAGATGAATCCTTATATAATTGAACCTTTATCTGGATATGCTGCAGCTTTATTTGTGAAAGGGTCTAAAAATGTATTTCCTTCACATTATGTTTGGAATTCTAATACTAATTAGCGATCGATAGATGAGTTTAAAATCCATTCCCATCCAGTAATTGATTTTAAAATGCGAGGATTAGCTTCATAGAAATTACAAGCAACGACCAGCTGATCTTCAACTGTTTGTAAAGAATCAAAAACAATATTTTTAAAGAACTTTTCTCGCATATCTTCCCAGCTATTCTCACAGGGATTAAGCTCAGGACTATAAGGAGGCAATGAAATAACCCTAACATTTTCAGGTAAAGCCAAAGCTCCTTCACTATGGCAAGGAGCGCCATCATAAACTACAAGTAAAAAATAATCTGAAAACCGCTTAGAAAGGCTCCTCAAGAAATAAATTCATGCAAGAGCTATTCATAGCTGGCAAAATGAGGTATGAACTTATTCACAAAAAACTAATTTATTTTTCGCTTTTTTGCCTTTCCCACATAGTGGCATAGATTCCTTTTTTTTCAATAAGTTCTTCGTGGGATCCTTGCTCTGCAATCTGTCCAGCTTCAAGGACAATAATCTTCTTGGAATTGACGATAGATTGCAGGCGATGCGCAATAATGAGCGTCGTAACACCTTTCGTAGCGGCTTCAATATCTTGCTGGATAAGTTTTTCTGTTTTTGAGTCTAAGGAGGAAGTTGCTTCATCTAATATAAATATTTCAGGTTTTTTTAATAGGGCCCTAGCAATTCCAATTCTTTGTTTTTCGCCACCTGAAATTTTAAGTCCACGTTCACCAACCATTGTTTCATAGCCAGATGGTAATTGCTTAATAAGAGAAGTTAAATGACAAATTTCACAAACTCTATCAACTTCAATTTTTGATGCATTAGGGTTACCGTAAAGAATATTCTCATATAAAGTTGTATTAAAAAGAACGATATCTTGTGGTATAACACCAATAATTCTTTGAATCTCTTTTCGTTTAAGGTATTTAACGTCCTGAGAATCAATCAGAATCTTTCCTTTAGTTGGATCATAAAGTTGGAAGAGTAAACTGGCTATCGTTGATTTACCAGACCCTGAAAGTCCTACAATAGCTGTTCTTTCTTTTGCAAGAAGGGTAAAGCTAACATTACGTAAAATGGGCCTTTGCGTTGAATAGGAAAAAGAAACATTCTCAAATGTAATTTCTCTTGGTCCCCTCTGTAATGAAATAGCGTTAGAATCATCATGCATAATATCGTCAATTTCTAATATGGATAAAGCACTTTCAATATTAACAAATGCTTGCCAGCTGTTCCGAAAAATTAATCCAAATAAATTTAAAGGTGTTATGAATTGAATAATGTATGCGTTAATTAAGACAAAATCGCTCACATCGATATTGCCATGGAGTCCTTCATAACCTGCTAAAAACATAACAATTGTTAGACCAATACCAATGGTAAGGAGTTGTAAAACTCTTACTAATTCGGAATGAATAAAGGCCTTTGAAATTAATTTTTCTCGTGTGCCAAGTATCTTATTGCAGCGGTTATATTCATACTCCTCATTGTTAAAATACTTTACAGTAGTATTATTTAAGAGGATGTCTAAAATAGTTGAGCTGGATTGCGCGTGTACCTTATTGCTTTTAGCTCGGGCAACGAGAGACCATTGATTCCCTTTGATACTAATAACTGTAAATGCTATGAACATTGTTAAAAGGATAAAGCCATACCAAAAGCCATAGAGTTTCCAAAGAATAAAAGTAGCAAGTAAAAGCTCAATAATAGTTGGTATGATTAAAAAAAGTAGCCCAAAAAAAGTATCAATAAGATTATTTTGAACTTTTTCAATGGCGCTTGTAATCATACCAGTTTTACGGTTAAGGTGAAAGTTCGCTGATAAGCGGAGAAGATGAGAAAAGATATCTAAACAAAGATTTTTTACCGCTCTTTCCCCAATTGGCCACATTAAAATGCCTCGAAGGTTAACCATAACTTGATTTAGAAACCATCCTGCACCATAGATAAGAACAAGGAAAAACATTATTTGATAACTCTGAGCCTCAGCATTAGAGAGAACATTAATAAGCCACTTTAGTATTAAGGGGACCCCAAGTCCTAAACATATAGAGGCTACAATGGAAAAAAATGCAACTCCCCATTTGAGTTTGGTAGAAAAATCATCTCCAATCAAATACGGAATAAGCATTTTAACATAATCTGGGTAATTTCTTGTGTTATCAAAATTTTGAGTGTTCGCTCTTGTCATGTTCACACCGATCAAGTTATTGTCCAATTTTGAGTAAAAGGATTTAGATTTTTCATTTTGGCTCTCTTCTTTTGAAATAAAGTCATCTAAAATTTAAGCCCTTTCTTCTGACTTCTCAACCCACTCTCCTAAAAGTGAGGGCAATAAACAATTTAACAAATAGAAAGGATACGTTAAAGCTTCACAATGAAAATATTCGATGTAGGTCCCCGTTAAAAAAGCGCAGACACCTCGCAAAAAGGAAGCATGATAAAATTTTCCAAATCTAACTTTGGATAACGTATGATACAGCCTGGCCTATTGATATGGATTAGCTAAGAAATGCACTCTTGGTTATATTGTGAACCATAGTGCAACACAGTCGACTCGTCCTTATCAGTTCCTCATTTACCTTAAATATCTCCTATAAGTTTTATAAATGAGTTTTTCAGACTCATGACTATCTGGATCTAAAATTATTTCTTGAGAATTTAACAGTTCATCAACGACTCTACTGTAAATTTGTTCAAGCTCTACTGCTTGTTTATATGGAATTGTTGTAAATGCAACACGCGAATAAAGAGAAAAATATTCTGACGGAAACAATAGATTCATTTTTCTTTCAATTTTTTTTCTCAATAGAAAATTCGAGTCAGTTACCAGATGTCTGATTTCATTAAAATGGTTTTCAGAAAGATCAGCAATAGCATTAAGATTTTTTAATCTCTTTTCTTGAAACTCAGTAAATGAAGTTAACAAATTATCTGGGTTCTCCTCCATACACTTGCACAGAATTTCACAGTCTTCAAATCCAGCATTAGCACCTTGTCCATAAGAAGGCCATATACCATGTGCTGCATCCCCTATTAGAAGTATCTTATCTTCAATATGCCAAGGAGAACATCGAACAGTCATCATAGGAATTTCGGGATTGTGGAAAAACTCATCAACAAGATTTGGAAGCAATGGTATAGTATCAGAAAAGAGTTTTCTAAAGTGATATAGCACCTCTGGTTCCGAATTTAGCTTTCTAAAAGAAACATTATTGCCATCAAACGGTAGTTGTAATGTACAAGTTAAGCTACCGTCACGATTCGGAAATGCAATAATCATAAATTCATTGCGCGGCCATATATGAAGATGGTTTTTCTCGAGTTTGTACTCTTTTGCTTGCTTAGCTGGAATAGTAAGTTCCTTATTAACGTGCTTAGAATAATACTGGGAATAGTTAAATCCAAAGTTGCGCTGCATTTGACTCCGAATTGCCGAGTAAACACCATCTGCAGCTATCAACGTTGTGAATGGCCGCTCATTCTGCTTTTGATTTTCATCAATAAAAGAAATACATGATCGTGATAAATCGTACCCTACACATTTCAGCCCAAATTCAATTGATACTCCTGAGGTTTTTTGAGCTACAGAAAGCAAAAGTGTGTTTAATTCTTGCCTTGATATAGAGTAAAGCGCTTCTCCGTAATTACCATACGGTTGGATTTCGATTTGAGATTCACTTAAATGAAGGCAACGACCATACACTGGAACCCATAATTTTTGAACTTCATCCCCAAGTCCTGCTTTTTCAAGAGCACTGACTCCTCTCTTACAGAGAGTTAAGTTAATTGATTTTCCATGCTTCACAAAAGTTCGTCTGGGATCTTTGTTTCTTTCGTATATTTGAACTGAATAACCTTGTCTACCCAAAAGAATGCCAAGCAATGTCCCAGTTAATCCCGCCCCAATTATAGTGATATTTTTCAAACAAGCCTCCTTAGACGTTTATCTATTACAGAACTTAAAAGTTTTCGAAGGTTTTGTTGCGATTGAGAATCAACATTCATAATAGATTAACTGTTTTATTATATATTTTTATATGTAAGTGACCAATGACGGTCTGAGGTTTGCTTGATTTCAGCATTTGAAAGTTTTGCAGTTTCCACATTTCCTTTTACTTCATCCAACGTTAAAGCGGCGTGAAGAGAGTTTCGAAATAATATTCTTTGATAATCACTAACATCATGGGCATATTTGGTGACTAAGTGCTCAAGCTCGGGCAAGCTTTTTGGTCTGAGGAGATCCTTAAAGTAAATAACTCCTCCCTTGCTTACTAATCGTTTAGCTTCAACAAATAACTCAATAGGATTATGAATATGATGAACACAACTATTTGATATAACAATATCAAAACTTTCTTGTTCTAACATTGTATGCTTAATATCTTTTTTCTTTATTATAATTCTATCTACTACATTTGCATTTTTAATATGTTCCTGTGCTATCGCAATCATATTTTCGGCTAACTCTACAGCGGTTATTCTAAGTTGTGGTCTTTTTAATGCAAATAATATAGGAATATGAGCAGGCCCAGAGCCAAGATCAACTAGCCTAATTGCACTAATTGGTGATAAGTTAAGCACTTCTTCTACAAAAGCTATATTTACATCATTGTTTGGAATCGAATTGTATTCGATTGCATCTTCTTCTGTATCCATTACTTCTGGTTCTAATATTCTAGCTAACATAAAAGTTCCTGTGCTATATTCAAAAAACTTAAATAATAGATTTTATGATTCTTCATTTTCTTTTTCCATGTATTCATAGCTGATTTTTTATTTTTGCTTCGGCATACTTTATCTTACACCTTGGACAAACAGTAGACTAAAAATGGATAGCATTTATTTATTAAGTTCAGCCATTTGCTTTCTTAAGCTGAGAGGTCTCATATCCGTCCAAACTTCTTCTATATATGCAAGACACTCTTCTTTTGTGCGTTCTTTGCCTACTGTCTTCCAACCAAGGGGGACTGGTTTGTAACTTGGCCATAAAGAATATTGTTCTTCGTGATTTACAAGAACTAAGTACATTTCTTGGGGTTCACCTGTTACTTGTGATTCATATTGAGACATATTATTCCTTCATATAGTTAAGTTAATAAGTAGATGGAATGACAAATAGTTTATTTTAAAAGCTCTAAGCATCCCATCCCTTTCTTTGTAGACAGATCAATTTCAGCAATGCAGCGTACTTTATGGTAATTTAATTCACACGTTCCAACCACATAAATGTTGCCAGTTCCCTTAGTAAAATCAGCCTTCTTGAGATCAGTTGAATCTGTATCAACGTTAATACCTAATTCTGTACCACCCTTCGTTTCAGGAAAAGTAATAAAAACAAATTTCATGTCTAGTAACCTTTCCTTGAGCTCTTCTAAAGTATTAGTTCGTGATTCGAACTCTACAGGCTGGTTGACTGATAGCCTCTCCACTAAATGATCCATATTTCTATTCTCTTAATATGTTAACAATTTCAGTAACACACCTATCATATTTAGTTTCAATTGACTAGTAATTAAATTCAGAAATTCCTGTTGGAAAGTTTTCTGAATGGTGATTAGCAGAGTCACAATCTGACAATGATATGTCACACCTTCTATCAGGATGCTTCTCCATACAGCAATTGCCATAATGTAAATATGAGAGGAAAAAATTTCAGGCCAACATCCACACAAATTAGGTAAGCATCCCCAAATAAGTGAAACTGCCCTAAAATCTTATTCCGTTGAAGCATGAGAAAAAGATCGTGAAAAGCTCTTGCTGCACTCCATCATAACGTCTAGACGCTCAATCATATAGGTATCTAAGAAAGCAAAGCAATGCTTAATATTTTTCGTGATGATGCCTAATCCGTTGCGAACACTATGGCCGGATTAATTAATCATGGAAGGTATATGGCCTTTGGGGAAAATCACAGATCCATACAGAAAAAACCTGTATTTCAACATTTCTCACTCAAAAGAGTATGTCTTATATACTATGATGCAGAATTATGAAGTAGGAATAGATTCGGAGTATATAAGCTACAAGCGCTTATTGTGTTTTCTCCCAAGAGTTAAGTGGCTGGAAAAGTGCTAATCCAAAAGATAAGGTAAATAATTTCTTCAAATACTGGACATGTAAAGAAGCTCTTTTAAAGACGTCTGGGAAGAGATGCCTGAGTGGTTACTTCGCTCTATTTGAGATGTTGGGTGATATTAATAGGGTCAAAAACGGCATTAAAATAAATGAAAAGACGGAGTTTCCTCATTATTTTGAGGCTATCCTTGGATATGCAAGGCCGCTATTTAAAGTCCTTTTCTACAACCTCGTTATTATGCATGGGACTTTATATGATCATGAAGGAAGGATCTTGCCTTTGAAAACATAGAGTATAAAATTTTAACGGAAAAAGGTACCATTAAAGTATAGACTAATAAATTTGATGATCTGATAGAAAGTAATATTTTTTTAGCTACGGAAATTGAGGATGAACCATGACAAGGGAGAAATCTATCTATGTGATCCTTTGTGTTATGTTTTCTGTCCTTACCGTTGTTAGGTATAGGATCTATCAAAAATTTATATTTTTACCTATTTTGTGTTTTCATGCTTTTGAACTTTCTGTAGGTGCTATTTTATACCCCCCTCACTTTTCTCCTCACAGACCTAATCACTGAATTTTATGGGAAAGAAAAGACCAATTTCTGTGTAAGGGTTTGAATTTCTATGAATATCTTTGTGGCTTGTATTATTATGTCTATAGATTAGCTTGAGGCGTCATCCTGGCCAAAAGTTGGGCGCCTCTAAAAACCTCTGACGAAGAATGTTGGAGATGATATACTCGCGGGATCAATAAATGAGAGGGAGCTGTTTATGATTCAACCGGGCCTTTTTGATATGAATAATCGCCTTGAGAGTCTTTCAAAGTTTGGTGACCCCTTAGAAAAGCTCAAAGAAGTTGTAGATTTTGAGGTTTTTCGTTCAGAGATTGAAGAAGGGTTGGGTTTCTCTGATCGATCCAAAGGAGGACGTCCTCCATACGATAGTGTCCTCATTTTTAAAATTCTGGTGTTGCAAACATTGTACAACCTCTCTGATGATCAAACAGAGTATCAAATCAAAGATCGTTTGAGCTTTATGAGATTCCTGGATTTGGCTCTTTGCCAGAATGTCCCTGATGCTAAGACAATTTGGCTTTATCGAGAACGTTTGGCTCAAAAAGGACTCATAGAAAAACTCTTTTCAACATTTGATCAAGCTCTAAAGGATAGAGGGTATTTAGCCATGAGTGGACAAATCGTAGATGCTTCTATTATTTCAGCTCCACGTCAGCGCATGACTAAAGCAGAGAAAGAAACCATAAAGCAAGGAAATATTCCTGAAGAATGGAAAGAAAAACCAGCAAAGTTAGCGCAGAAGGACCGGGACGCCAGATGGGTTGTTAAGTATAGTAAAGCCAGAGTTAAAGAGGGAGAGAAAGCTATCGATCTTGCCACACCTTATTTTGGATATAAAAATCACATCTCAATGGACAACCGTTATGGATTTATTCGCAAGTTCCACACAAGTGATGCTAGTCGTTATGATGGTAAAGTCTTAGTCAAACTTTTGGACAAAGAGAATACGGCGAGTGATGTTTGGGGAGATACGGCCTATCGATCTCAAGAGAATGAAGAACTTCTGGCCTCTCATGGTTTTGTTTCAAAGCTTCATCGGAAAAAGCCAAAGGGAAGGCCTATGCCACAACAGACCCTAAGAGCTAATAGCAAAAAATCTAAAGTACGCTGTAAAGTTGAACATATTTTTGCTGTACAAAAAGACAAAATGGACTTTTTTATTAGAACCATTGGAATCACACGAGCCAATGTGAAAATTGGTTTTACAAACATCGTTTATAATATGAAACGCCTTCTTTTCTGGGAACACAGACGGACGGCTATTGCAGGATAAATTCCTCTAAACTCCCTTAAAAAGACCAAGCTAAGAGCTCTAACCTGAAAAATACACCCACACAGGCATCACTTACAGGCATATTTTGCCAAATTGATCACTTCTACGTTCTCCTACTACTAAAAAAACTGTTCTTCGAGGTTCTCAGTTGATAATATCTTATTTTAATAAGGTGTTTGGTTTTTATAGTGTGGCTTTTATCTCCTCAATCAACAGCGCAAGCTGTTAATATTATTTTTTATCTTTGGATCTACAAACTCTCAAAAGGCAAGTGACTTTGGGAGAGGAATAATGGAAGTACAGCCATTTCTGTATTTATTGATACAACGCTCGTAATTAGTATAATGACTCTTTTGGGGTATTGCCAAAAGATTTCATGTGGCAATTAACCATCAATAGCTACTTGTTTAAACTGTTTTTTACAATATGTGGAACTCCTTTATTTTATGTTAGCATAAATAATTATAAAGAGAATAAAAGAGCCCTCTCAAACGGCATGGGCTCCATAAGGAAGGTTTTGGAAATATTTATTTTGGAGAAACTTAAGACAAATCTCCTTGTTGCTATCTTAATGAACGCAAAACGAAATTCAGTCATTGGTCGAACCAGTAATATCAAATATAAGGTTCAGTGTCACTTGTTTCATTGAGAGAGAGTAACCTTGGGGACTAAAAACTGATACTTTAACATGCTCAAATTTTATAGAAATGAGGGCTAGATTCCCCGCCACTTATATACCACGGTTAAGACGTGATACTGATGACGATGAGCATTGACAACAGTATCAGCATGCTCTTATCATTATGAACTAACGTTTAATAATATGTTAGATTGCAATTAGATACAGGGCACTTAATGATAAATCCTCAAAGTACTTTATGCCCACATGATAATTCTCCAAATCATAACTCTGCGGCACAGTGCCCTCTAAATAAAATAAACTTCACAATAAGCGCGCTTTCTATGAAGCCTAAGTCTATCTTAAGTCAAATAAACTACTTAGGGATGAAGTATTTCGGGAAATGGTGGGTTTTTCAATATGTTGGTTCGACTTATCCGGGCATAATAGCTCATTTTTCTGATGGCACATTACTAGATAGATTGCTACATGGTCAGAAAAAAAGCTTTCATGAATCACTGGTGATAAAAAATAAGACACTTTATGAATACTTTGAAGCAAGTGGTATTAATGAGTTTGCTAAAAAAAATGGAGGTATCTGTACCTTTAGAATAGGCACAATACAATCAATTTACCAAACGACCAATTTTCCAATCGCTAAAGATAAGTGGCTAGAGCCATCACAGGATCGAAGTACAGGGATATTCGGAGATTTTGTGGGTACACTACCTCTTGACTCTAAAGCAAGAAAAATGAAAAGAGCTGTGATGGAGTCAGCTTTGGGTAATTGGCCTTTTATCAGTAGCCTTGAACAGGAGTTTAAAAGTCACATAGAAGGTATATTAAGCAAATATGAAAAAAAGGAGATGTGCTTAGAAAGATTCTGTCAAGAAATAGTAGCAGATAATGGCAGTCTAATCTCGGGTATATTTGATTTTAAAGTCAAGCCGTTAAGCCACTATTTTGTTGAATTCAAAAACGTAACCCTAGATTTCTTTGAACTAGTTTCAGGACTTATTAGTGGCCTTGACAAAGACGCTGACAAAAAATTTGCAACAATGGGATTGTTTGTAAAAGCTGTACTCAAAGATAATTATTCTTCAATCAACTCTGCTCCGGAAAGCAATATTATTAAACGCTATTTTCAACTTTGGAAACTCCCATTCACATTACAATCTATAGATGAACTTAATAACGATTATTTAAGAGAACTTGCAACAATCATGGTACTTACTTTCGAGTCAATATCCCTAAGTTTAAGCTGGGTTATTTCATACATAGAGCATAACTCATCAATTAAGCAACGCATTATAGAAGAAGCTCAGGGAAGTAACCACAAAAAATTCTCGTATATTGATTTAGTTATACTTGAAGCTGTACGCTTAGGCGGCAGTAATCCAACAGTTTTGACTAGAAGGGTTATTCAAAAATTTGAGTTGCAAATTGGTAAAAATAAGATAGTGATTTTGCCAGGTACTCGGTTATGGGTTAATAGGAGGGAAGCTAATCAAGACAGTGCTATATTTAGTAATCCTACACAATTCGATCCGACTAATATAAAAGACATTATGCAGTCAAATAACGAAAATGTCAAATCAATACTTTCCAAAAATAGGCATGAAATCAATTCATTTAATTCAATTAATACTGAAGATAGCCCTAGAAAATGTCCTGCAAGATTATATACAATTTACACCCAAGCACTAATCATACGTGCGTTATACAGCAATTACCAAGTGAATCTTAAAAATAATAACCCAGAATTTAATCCTAATTCTCCTATGCCAAAACCTTTATCCTTCGGAACAATTCAAATTAATAAAATACCTGCGACAAGCTGATGCGGTGGGGTATTTTACCTAGAGTTTCAGTCTTAATTCTCACGCTCTATGCGCGAAGCGTGCCTTGGCAATTAGGACTAAAAACCTTTGAATTCTTCCAAAATAATTAGTCTCAAATCATGTATTTATACGCTAGTATAAATTATGATTGAAAAGGTTACATTTTTTAACGTAGGATGACGTTACTAATAATTTTTAGAGATTTCAAAATGAGTGAAATATTAAGTATAGCGGATACCTGGCGAGTTGTTATCAATTTAGAAGATCAGTACTCCATATGGCCTATAAGAAAGGAAATTCCTTATGGCTGGCGTGAGGAAGGAAAGATAGGAACTAAAGAAGAATGTCTCGCTCATATTAAGAAAGTATGGGTGGACATGAGACCTCGCAGTCTAAAGGAGGCCATAGTAGATAGGCAACAATCAGAAGTTATAGATGCTAAAATATCGAGTAGAGCATAAAGCTGTATGTCTTCCTTCACTTAAATGTTGCCCATGTTTGTTGCATGTCAAGATGCACGTAAAGCATTGCAAGCTGTCACGTTAAGAGCAGTTACGATTGGTGGAATATTTGTTGCATGAGCACCTGCAAGAATGGCTGCAGATTTAACAAACGTGTACCGTAATTTAGCGATTCAATTTTTCCATAAATTAAGAGAGAAAATTGCTTTAAAAGAACAAACAAGAAGCGAGCAATTTGATCTTGCCGACCATCCTAAGATAGCTTAGGGTAAGCAAAGTTTCGTATGATATTTGGGCAAATACAGAGACCCACAGCATACAATAACAACCCAAAATTGAGGGATATTTTATTAAATGGACCTACATTATTTAAAATCTACCATTAAAGCTGAGCCTCTTATATGGCATTGGTACGCATGGCCTTATCTTATTCCTCCTTTACCTGCAGCGTGCAATATCGTTGAACGGCACTTGAAAATCATGCAATCTTATATTCAAAATCCACAGATTCATGCGCGAGCTGTAAAAGATCCTAAATTACTAGGAGGTCCTTTTATAGATTTAGATGGACAAAAGGTTGACGAAATAAAAGAGCTGTTAGAACATACAAAACAAAGCTGTAAAGAATTACTTACCCTACATGATGCCTTTAAAGAAATAGATCGTCTGATTCAAGCCGAAGCCTGTGGAGACTCTCTCGAACCTTTTTATAACCGTGTACCTGCCGCCCTAAAAGGAATGGTTGAACTTGTATATGACTTGAATAACCATCCGTCTCTTCGTTTTATTGAGCCCTTGCTTTATAAAAAATACTACGACAACAAGCATCAAAAAATCGCTCTTTCAGACACGACGACAGATTTTAGAAAGTTTGTCTTAAGTACTCCTCGATTGAATCAAGAGAGTGAGGTGTTATTAGATACAACTTTTTCTGACTCTACGCTTGATCTGCTTTTTAAAATGAAAAGAGAGCCAAATAGCTTAGCCAAAATCCAAAGTCTTTTTAACATCCCTGAACCAAAACAAGTACTTTTTCAATCTTTTTTTACAACAGAGGTCCCCTCTTTACCTGATGAACGCAACTATGAGGACGAAGGGATACGAATACGATATTTTGGACACGCATGCCTTCTAGTTCAAACAAAATCTGTATCTATTCTTTTTGACCCAGTTATTAGTTATCCAATTAAAGAGAGTGAAATACCCAGGTATACTTTTAATGACCTCCCCGATTATATAGATTATATTGTCATAACGCATAATCATCAAGATCATCTTATGTTTGAAGCTCTGTTACAAATCAGACATAAAGTTGGGCACATCATCTTTCCTGCCAATCATAGAGGTTCAATTGCAGATCCTGATATAAGGCTTATCCTTCAACATACAGGATTTTCTTCTCTTATCGAGGCAAGGGAAATGGATACAATTCCTCTCCCTGAAGGAGAAATTATTTTTCTTCCTTTCTTTGGAGAACATTCGGATCTTAACATTCAATCTAAACTAGTTCATTGCATTCGATTGCAAGGAAAACAATTTTTATTTGCAGCCGACTCAAACAATCTAGAGCCAGCCCTTTATGACTTCATATTTGATTCAATTGGAGCTATTGATATGCTGTATTTGGGTATGGAGTGTGATGGCGCACCACTAAGCTGGCTTTACGGGCCTCTTTTATCTACTCCATTAAGTCGTGCTTTTGATAGAAATAGAACCTTGTCAGGTTCTAACTTTGAAAAAGCATGGGATATTGTTCAAAAGCTTAAGTGTAAAAAAGTGTATGTTTATGCGTTGGGGCAGGAGCCTTGGCTGAATTATCTGATGGCCTTAAAATACCAGCCTGATTCCCTTCCAATTACGGAATCAAACAAACTTTTGCAAGCTTGCATAGAAAATGGGATAGAAGCAGAAAGATTATTTGGGAGAAAGCAATGGCTTCTCTCTGCTTAGGGGTTTATTTTATTATTGAAATTAATCATTTTAATACACTAAAATATATTTCTTATTTCTTGCATTAAAATGTGAAGAGTTTCCTCTTCAAATAATTCTGGGTGACTTAAATTAACATTCGCTACAGTAATATTGTCACAATATTCCCCCCATCCATTATCTTTTTGTTGAGAAATGATCTCCTTATTAATCTCAGGTAGACTAGAGTCATACACAATAGCTTTAATTAGGTAAAGTTGACCATTAAATTTCGGTAAGTTTTCATCTTTTCTAAGAGCGTTATTCCTTTTCGTACTTTGTTCAAAGAAAACGTCTGATTTTTGTTTATCTGATTGTTCATCATTTTCTTCCACTAATAAATTATGCACTTCAGGTGTGAATGAATCAAATAAAATCAGTTTACTAATTTTCTTGTTGTCTTGTTCTAATTGACACGCCATTCTATAGGCAATCTCACCCCCAAATGACCAACCTCCTAAGATACAGTTATTTGGATCATAAAAGGTCTTAATCACATCAACATAGTGAGAAGACATATCTGTTAAACTAGAAAAACACGAGCTCTCATGACCAAAGTATGGATCATTTATTCCTATAATATGCTGTTTTGGCCAAATTTTTTTCAGAGGTACGTAAGACAAAGATAGACCTCCAATTGGGTGAATTAAAAACATTGGTTTTGCTTTTGTTTTATTGATATCTAACATAATGTTATTAATTTGTGTGTCTTCTCTACGCGCTGTTGATGTCGATATGATGTCAGCTAGGCTTGCTAAAGATTCAGTACGGTGAATATCTTTTATACTCACCTGAACATTAAACAATTTTTTAATCATATAAAACATCTTCACTAGTAACAACGAATTTCCACCTAGATGGAAGAAATTATCATTTCTGCCCACCCTTTCTACCTGCAGGAGTTCCTTCCATATAGAGGCTAAGCTATTTTCTATTAAGCCTTCTGGGGCTTGGTATACTTCTAAACCTTCTCGGCCTTCTGGTTTTGGGAGAGCTTTTCTGTCTAGTTTACCATTTATTGTAAGCGGGAACTTCTCTAAATGCACAAATACAGATGGAACCATATAGTCAGGCAGACGAGATGAGAGGTAAGAGATTAGAGCGGCGTCATCTACCTTACTTCCTGTATCAGTCGTATAATACGCTACCAGGTATTTAACCGCAGATGAAGAAGAGATAAAAGATGTGCTTCCGTCATAATGACTATCATCGACTCCATCTGCTTTATGTTCGTTAGCTAATACAACGCATTGCTTCACTTCAAGATGCGAGCCTAGGACGCTCTCAATCTCCCCAAGTTCTATCCTGTATCCTCTTATTTTAACTTGGAAGTCTGTTCTACCTATATACTCTAGGTTACCATCAGGTAACCAGCGAACAAGGTCACCAGTTTTGTAGAGTCTAGAATTCCTCCCCATTGGTTCGTATGTAGCAGTATCCGCTTTCTCTTTTGCAGTCTGGAATGGATTAGGAATGAATTTCTCTTTCGTGAGCTCTTCATTGTTAAGATATCCTCTGGCTAATCCTGTTCCTCCTACATAGAGTTCTCCGATAGCTCCAATAGGGAGGGGAGTAAGAGAGGTAGATGGAGATAGGACGTAAGTTGTGAGATCAGGTATTCTCTTACCTATATAAGACCCTTTATCTAAATCTTGGAGTGCTATTTCCTTATACGTTACATGCACAGTTGTTTCTGTGATACCATACATGTTAATGAGCTTTGGCTTATTGTAGCCCCGCAGATCAAACCATGGTTTTAATTGGGATAAGTTTAATGCTTCTCCACCAAAGATTATGTATTTTAAGTCTGGTAACAATTCATTGTTATTATTTTGGTTTCCAGAGGCTTTTTGGGTTGCTATGTCTATTAGTTGATAAAATGCACTAGGCGTTTGATTGAGTACTGTCACTTTCTCTTTCTTACATAGATTATAAAATGCATATAAATCTCTGGTTACCATATGAGATGGGATAACGAGTTTTCCACCATATAACAAAGCTCCCCATATTTCCCATACGGTAAAGTCAAATACATAAGAATGGAATAATGTCCAAACATCATCCTGCCCAAAGCGATACCACTCATCAGTAGCAGTAAATAGCCTCATGACATTGCTATGAGACTGCATAACTCCTTTGGGGTTTCCTGTCGTTCCTGAGGTATAGATGATGTAAGCCAGGTTAGAGCTTGATGTAGAAGTAATGGGCTGCGTGTCTAACTCATGAGATAATGCTTCGGATAGTTCACTACTATCTACAGATATTATACTTACGTCTTTTTTTAGACCTAAAAGCTTCTCAGTATATATCTCATTCGTGATTACTGTGGTATTTTTTATGCCTCGTTTCCTGTTAGCAAGTTGTACATCCTTTAATATATACTTTATTCTCTCATTTGGATAATCTGGAGCCATAGGAACATATGCGCCTCCTGCTTTGAGTACCGCAAGGATAGATATGATCATATGCTCACTTCTATCTAGAAACAGAGGTACGAGAGTATCTGGAGTGATGATATAGTTTTGTATGAGGTAGTTTGCTAGTTTGCTTGCTCTGTCATTTAACTCTTTGTATGTAATTATTACATCTTTGTTTTTCTTGTTATTATCTTTTGTTTTGATACCATCCTCGTCCTCCCCACTATACACCACAGCTATGTTATTAGGAGTTTTTGCAACCTGCTCCTCAAAGAGCTGATGTATTGTTTTGTTATGTGGGTAAGGAACGTCTGTGCTATTCCATCTCGTAAGGATGAGGTCTTTTTCTTCCTTGGTAAGATAGGTGAGATCTTCTATCTTGAAACTTTCTTTAGTAATCTCATCAGATAATGCTTCTGCAACTTGCGTTAATATTTCTTTATAAGTAGTGATGAAACTCTTGATGGTATCTTCTTTATAAAGACTTGTCCTGTAGTCAAAGCCTCCTCTAAGCACACCATCGCTGCTTCCATCATCTATAAAAGTCTCTAAGTCGAACTTAGCAATGTTATAGATGCTTTCACTATCTTCACCTGTATAAGGCGTTATTAGACTCTCTTGCCCTAATTGATTGCTTTCTCTTTCTTGGCTCCCGAAACTATGTAAACTGAACATAACTTGGAAGATCGGATGTCGACTTGTGTCTTTAGGAACATTGAGCTCTTCGACAAGCTTCTCAAAGGGGAGATCTTGGTGCAATTGTGCTTCTACTACTTCACTCCCTACATGTTTGATGAAGTCTCTTAGAGTATGGGAAGAACTAGAGATACCACCTGTACTCTCAACAGAATCTTCTGCTATGTTTACTCTTAAGGCAAGCGTATTGACAAAAAAACCTATTAAATCTTCTATCTGACTATAATGTCGGTTGGCAACCGGTGAGCCAATTATGATGTCATCTTGTCCCGAATATACGCGCAACATCAAGTAGTAACACGACAGCATCAAGCTATACAGACTTACCCCTAGGCTTTTAGCGACTTCTCTCAAACGAAGAGATAGATCTCTTTCCAGCTCAAACGAGATGTTCCGTCCTTCGTAATCCATCTCTGTTGGCCTTGTATAATCAGCATGAAGGTGTAAGGTCTCATATCCTTCTAACTTACTCTTCCAATAAGATAGCTGTTTCTCTAATACGTCTCCTGTGAGATAACTTCTTTGCCATAATGCAAAGTCCTTATATTGAATCGTAAGAGGGGGAAGATTAAGTTGAGATGTCAACCCCGCTTCTTCTGCTTCAAAATGCCTATAATACTCTTTGAGCTCATTCAAAAATATATCCGTAGACCATCCATCAAAGGCTATGTGATGGATGACTATGCTTAAGATGTGAGCCGGTGTGTTAGCAGTAGAATCCTTCTGATTATTCTTATCATTTTTATTACTGGAACTCTCAAGACTATATATCCTGACTCTTATTGGATATTCATTGCTTAAATCATATATATGGGCTACATCCTTCCTTAAGTACTCATCTAACTCTTCTTTGCTTGTACATTTAACCTTAAGAACTACAAAAGGATGCGCATCCGTATCTAAAACCTCTTGATAATAGCTTCCCGCGTTATCTTCTTTGATAACAGTCCTTAGAATCTCATGTCTTGCTACGATTGCCTTAATACTTCTCTCAAGTAGCTCAATTGAAGCCTCGTTACTTAGCTTAGATATTATAGGAATGTTATAAGCATTCGTTCCTTGTTCGTACCTCTCTATAAACCATAATCGCTCCTGCGCAAAAGAAAGGTGTATGTCTTCTTTTCTACTGACTGAAACTCTCGTAATTGGCGGTAATACTCCAGCAGATTGATATTCCTGCTCTATGACTTGTGCGAGATCAGATAATACAGGATGTTCAAAGACTGCTCTTAAGGGCACCTCTATAGATTCACTTTGTCTAATCTTGGATATCAGACGCGTAGCTATTAATGAATGACCTCCTAAATAGAAGAAATTATCATTTCTGCCTACTCTTTCTACTTGGAGTAATTCCTTCCATATGGACGCCAAACTATTTTCTATTAAGCCTTCTGGAGGTTGGTATGCTTCTAAACCTTCTCTCCCTTCTGGTTTCGGTAAAGCTTTTCTGTCTATCTTGCCATTCGGCGTAAGAGGCATCTCTGTAAGTAGCATGATCTGGCTGGGCCTCATATAGTCAGGTAGGATCTTACTGCATTCTTGCCTGATGTCGGTCATAAGACTTTGTTGTTTTGTATTTCCTTCTTCATTTAATAGTATTGGATTATTTGGCATGACATAAGCGACGAGTCTCTTCTGACCTGGTTCATCTTCTCTTGCAAGTACGATGACTTGCTTAACTCCGTTTACTAATGAGATAGCACTTTCGATCTCCCCAAGCTCTATCCTAAATCCTCTTATTTTAACCTGATGATCTACGCGACCTATAAACTCTATATTGCCATCAGGTAAGTATCTCCCAAGATCTCCTGTCCTATAAAGTCTTTCTCCCGGTTTGTGAGAGAAGGGGTTCGCTATGAACTTTTCTGCAGTAAGTCCTGGTCTATTTATGTACCCTCTCGCAAGACCTAGCCCTCCTATAAAAAGTTCTCCTATTGCTCCAATCGGAACTTGGTTCAGGTTTGTATCTAGGATATGCATTTGCGTATTAGATATTGGTGTCCCAATTGGCATCTCTTCTAAAAGATCTAGGACTTTGTAGCTACTAGAATCTATAGTTGATTCTGTAGGACCATATAGATTATACACTAAACATTCTGTATTCGTTTTCGTTATGATATTAAAATGCTTATGTATTAACCTGTCTCCCCCTACAAACACTTTTCTTAACTTTAAATTATTGAAAAAATGTTCCTGTTCAAGCAGATCAATTAATGCGGGAACTAATTGAATAGTATTTACTAAATATGTTTGGGAAATTTTTTTGATTTCTTGAGGATTTTGAAGTTTGTGGCCAGTTGCAATCACCATCTTACCTTCTGCAATTAAAGGTAAAAATAACTCCCAAACAGACGCATCAAAGTTGGGGTTAGTTCTTTGAAGGATATGGGGTGTAAATTGATCGAAGTATTTATCAACCATCCACTTCATGTGATTGAATATCGAGCCATGTGTTATCCCTACTCCCTTAGGCCTTCCTGTACTCCCTGAGGTATAAATCACATATGCGAGTGCACCAGGCGGAACAGGAAGAGCAAGATTTATGGCTGGCTCATTGAAATAATTGAAATCATCTAGATATATTATTTTGCCCTTATAGTGCTGGTAAAGATTGCTAAGCTCTTTAACCGTCAGTAGAACATCTATACCTGCATCTTCAAGCATATAGTTTAGACGTTCCTCAGGATATTCCGGATCTAAAGGTACATATGCTCCTCCTGCTTTCAAGATTGCAAGTATACCTATGACAAACTCTAATCCTCTTGGCGCACTTATTCCTACAAGGGTATCAAGTGCTACTCCTTCTTTACGGAGTAGATGTGATAATTGGTTTGAGAAGTTATTTAATGTGCCGTAACTAAGTTGTTTATTTTCGTATATTAAGGCTATCTTATCAGGGGTTTTCTCTGCCTGCTCTTCAAATAGCTGATGTATTGTTTTGTTGTGTGGGTAAGAAATGTCTGTGCGATTGAAGGAGGCCAATTGCGCTAGTTCTTTACTATCGAGTAGAGAGATGCTTGAAAGTTTTTGTTCGGCGTCAGTGATTATTGCTGTCAAAAACTGATCGTAATACCTGGCTAATCTTACGATGGTTTGCTCATCAAATAAATCTTTAGCGTATTCAAATCCAAAACAAAGCCCTTCAGATGATTCTACCGCATTTAAAGTAAGATCAAACTTTGCCCGTAATACTTCATCATTATATTCATATTGTAGATCTAAATCTCCCATAGAAATATTCGTTATTTCCATGTTTTGTAGTGCAAACATCACTTGGAATAATGGATGTCTATTAAGATCTCTTGGTATACTTAAATGTTCAACTAATTGTTCAAATGGTACATCTTGATGTTCATAAGCACCTAATGTAGCTTTTTCAACTCTGTGGAGTAATTCCTTAAAGCTCGGGTCTCCACTTGTATCCGCTCTTAACGCTAAGGTATTAACAAAAAATCCTATTAATCCTTCTATATCAATCGAGTTCCTTCCTGCTATTGGTGTCCCTATGATAATGTCAGTCTGATTAGAGAGTTTAGATAAAACTCCGCTAAAGACTGAAAACAAAACCATAAATAGAGTTACGCCTTCATCCTGAGACAGTTTACGTAATTTATCTAGTGTATCTTTTGATACACGATGCTGATAGTATCCACCCTTGTAGTTTTGGACAGAAGGCCTGCTTCTATCCGCCGGTAGTTCCAGAGATGAAACATCTTGTAGCTGTTCTTGCCAGTAGTGTAGTTGTTTTTCTAGGATCTTGCCAGATAGCCAACTTCTTTGCCATATACTGTAGTCTGCATATTGCACTGGCAACGCTGGTAAATCTGGAGACTTATAACTAGCATAACTCTCATAAGCAGCTGAAAGTTCTTTATTAAATATTCCAACTGACCAGCCATCACTTATAATATGGTGGAAAGTTATTACCAATACTCTTTCTTGCTCTGATAGTTTAATGCAGAGTGCTCTACATAGCACTTCATCACTTGCAAAGGGCCTAGATATCTCATAAGAGACGAGTGAATTTATATTTTTATCTTTTGATTTTGTTAAATCTTTAAATGCTAAAGAAAAGCCTAAATCTGAATCCAAAATCTCTTGATAGCCTATGCCATCATCAGTAACTAATCTAGTTCTTAATATTTCATGTCTTGACACCAAATAATCTAAAGCTTGTTTTAATGCTTTTTCATTTAAGTTACCTTTAATACGGATGACGGTTGGGATGTGGTATAGGCCATTATTGCCCACCAATAGTTGTTCTATGAACCATAGTCTTTGCTGAGCAAAAGAGAGCGGAAGTGGACCATCATGTTTTACTCTCGTAATTGGAGGTAATACTCCAGCAGATTGATATTCCTGTTCTATAACATGCGCGAGATCAGATAATACAGGATGCTCAAAAACTGCTCTCAGGGGTACTTCTACAGATTCACTCTGTCTAATCTTGGATATCAGGCGTGTAGCAATTAATGAGTGTCCTCCTAAATGGAAGAAGTTATCGTTTCTACCTACTCTTTCTACCTGCAGGAGTTCCTTCCATATGGAGGCTAAGCTATTTTCTATTAAGCCTTCTGGAGCTTGGTAGGCCTCTTCTAAACCGTCTCTCTCTTTTGGTTTTGGTAAAGCTTTCCTGTCTATTTTGCCATTCGGCGTAAGAGGCATTTCTGCTAACTCTATAAATAGCGAAGGAACCATATATTCAGGGAGATTTTTTAATAGGCTTTCTCGTACCTTTGTTACATCCACATGCCTCTTTTGAATATTGATATTCGGGTTATTACTAAATCTTGTTTGATAATAACCATTGAGGTAATTATGGAAAATATGTTGTTTGTGAAGATTCAATGTACTCTGATCTTTATAAAAGTATAAATCGTACTTACTTGAAGAGTCCTTATGCTCTAATGCTAGATGGGAATATAAAACATATCCATGTTGCTTTGCGATAGAATGCAAATCTTCAAGAGACAGTATGTTGTCACATTCTCTAATAAGTGTTTCTTCTTGTTGAGAGATATCGGATGCTTCTACATTATTGAGCTCATGATTTAAATTGTAATCTCTCCATACTCGTTTATTTGGATAACCTTTAACGATTAAAGCTGGATGCTTATTTTTCAAAAGATTTTGAACATTGATATTATTTTCATATTCAAAAACTAAGGCATCTTTATTTTTCTGAGTTAGTGGCAGTTGAACTTTACTGATATCTCTTTGATTAACGTGAATAATGACATCATAACGAAAACTATTTAGCTCATTATCACAAACGCCCTTTTTTGGGAGTATCTCGATCAATTCAATTTTTTGATTACACTTTGCTAACTTTAGAAAATAAGTTGGAGATAATAATAACTCAGCTTCCTTTTTGACATGCATCTTGATTGAATTTTGTAATGTGCTGACATCCAATTCCAATGCATTTTGTCTAATTCTAGACATCTCTATTGAAAAATGGAGTACATCTGCCAAACGATAATCTCTAATATCCCCAATGAATATTTTACGTGGATTTAAGATTTCTATAGACTTCATCAATACATCGTCTAAATAATCAACATTCGGAAAGTATTGTGTGATTGAGTTTAGTACGATAGTATCAATATGCGTGTTTTTAACTATCTTATTATCAAATACTTCATCAGCTTTTGCCATGAGTAAAGAAGCATTCTCTATACCCAAAGATTTTAATCCGCGATTAAGCTTATCAATAACTACAGAAGAAAAATCTGCCCCTATGTATGTTTTACAATTTTTAACCAAGGAAAATGTTAGCAATCCAGTGCCACAACCAATCTCCAATATTGCTTCTGGATTTAGATCATTAATTCTATTAACTGTTGAATCACGCCATTCTTTCATCTCTTGAGCTGAAAAAGGTAGCCTTGTATAAGAATTATTCCATCCAGAAATATCAAACGTATTCACTTCATTGTTTTTGTAATCGCTGTAAAGCTGATCGTACATATCTCTCCATTTCCCCACGAGAGTATGTGTTTGTTTGCTTGTATTTTCTATGGATGGAGTGTGAGCTACGTAATAAGCGATCAATCTTTTATGATCATCTGAATCATCATCAAGAGTCACCACTGCATTTCTTATGCCATCTATTTGATTGATAGCACTTTCGATTTCACCCAGTTCGATTCTAAACCCTCTTATTTTAACTTGATGATCAACTCGCCCCATAATCTCTATATTGCCGTCTGGTAAGTATCTTGCTAGGTCTCCCGTTCTATAGAGTCTTTCGCCTGGAGTATTGGGGAGGGGATTCGCGATGAACTTCTCGGCAGTCAGTCCAGGTCTATTTAAGTATCCTCTCGCAAGACCTACGCCTCCTATAAAAAGCTCACCGATTGCGCCTATGGGAACTTGGTTGAGGTTTGTATCTAGGATATATATTTGGGTGTTTGATAGTAAACATGTTGTGTATTCAGCCCCACTTGTAGAGGTAAAATCTTTGTAAATAACGGAAGTTGCTTCCGTTGCCCCATAGCAATCCAGGAAATTAATCTGACGATTGAGTAAACGTTTAAAATCCTCTGCAAGATAAGTATGAAACTGTTCACCAGTAACTTCCCAATGGGGAATCTTAGCCGCATTTTTTAGAATTCTAGGATTCTCTTGAGCTTGTATTATCAGCTCCTTAAGCAATGAAGGCACTAAGGTTATTCTTGTAACCTTATTCGCAGAACATTGATCTAAGATATCTTCAATGCTCTTACTTAATTCTTCCTTGTACATTACTAAACGTGCGCCAATTGCTAAAGAGCCAAAAATATCCCACGTGGAATCTACGAATGAGATACTTGATTGCAAACACATAGTTTCGTCTGGGTGAAAATTATTCTTTGTCCACCCCCAGTATAATCTATTAATAAAAGCTTCTTGATTACATGCGACTCCCTTAGGTTTTCCTGTACTCCCTGATGTATAGATTACATATGCGAGTGCTTCAGGTGGAACGGTAAGAGCAAGGTTTGTGGTTGGTTTAGCTAAGTAATCGTAATCATCTATGTATATTATTTTTCCTTTGTAGTTCTGGTAGAGACTGCTGAGGGCTCCAACTGTCAGTAAAACATCTACGCCTGCATCTTCAAGCATATAATTAAGACGGTCTTCAGGATATTCTGGATCTAAAGGAATATAAGCTCCTCCTGCCTTTAAAGTAGCTAGCATGCCTATAACGAGCTCTAATCCTCTTGGTGCACTTATTCCTACCCGATTATCAAGTACTACTCCTTCTTTGCGTAAGAGATGTGATAATTGATTTGAGCGGTTATTTAATGTGCCATAGCTAAGCTGTTTATTTTCGTATATTAAGGCTACTTTATCCGGAGTTTTTTCTGCCTCCTCTTCAAACAGCTGATGTATTGTTTTCTGACGAGGGTATGGTGCGTCTGTGTTATTGAAGGTTGCGAGCTGTGCGAGTTCTGTATTATCTAATATAGAGATATTAGACATCAGGGTATTAGGATCGGCTAATATAGCCTCTATGTACCTATTATATTTTTCTGCTATTTCCTGAATATATTTTTTATCAAATAAGTGCTTTGAATATTCAAAGTTGACATATAACCCCTCTTCCGTTTCTACTATATTTAAAGCCAGATCAAAAATTGATTTTTTGATGTTTGCATAAAAAATATTTGAAACATCTAAATTATGTAACGCGATATCCGACATCTCATTATTCTGCAAAACAAAGAAAAGTTGAAATAATGAGTGTTTCCTTAAATCTCTATCAACATTCAAGGTTTCCACGAGTTGCTCAAAGGGTATATCTTGATGTTCATAGGCGCTTAGTATAGTTTGTTTAGTGCGCTGTAGAAAATCTCTAAAAGTATTATTGACATCTATGCTGGATCTAATAACTAATGTATTAACAAAAAACCCTATTAATCCTTCAGTTTCATTTGCCCTGCGATTTGCAATAGGAGTGCCGATGGCAATATCTTGTTGGTTAACATATTTACTCAATAAACCTTGAAAAGCTGCTAGAAGTAACATAAATAGCGTCACTTCTTCTTTATGAGATACAATCTTTAGTTTGTCTAATGTAGCTTTCGGAATCTTATACAGATATTCATCTGCATCGTAGTTACTCTCTTCTTCTCTAGATTTAAAAGATAAATCAATAGATGGTACATCTGATAATTGATGTGTCCAATATTCTAGTTGTTTTTGTAATACCTCCTCTTTGAACCATTCTCTTTGCCATATACTATAGTCTGCATATTGAATTTCTAATTCCGGTAAATTAGGATCCTCCTCCCGAGCAAAAGCTTTGTAACAATGACTGAACTCCCTATTGAATACCCCTATTGACCACCCATCACTTATCATATGATGAAAAGTCAGTACTAATACGTAATCAGAGTTACTTATCTTAAGTAGCTGTCCTTTGAATAAGGTTTCTTCTAAATTAAATGGTATATTAATGATTTCTTTTATATCTTCATAAACATTTTCTTCGGTCGTATTTTTCTTAACCAATTCAAATTTAAATGATGGTAGAATACATTGGAATGCATGTTCTCCTTTCATTATGATTTTAGTTCTTAGAGTTTCGTGTCTATTTACCAAATATGAAAGGGTTTGTTCTAAAGCTTCTATATTCAAGGAACCCTGTATCCTGATGCAGGTTTGCATATTATACAAGTTCTTAGTTTTGTCTTCTAAAAGCTGTTCGATGAACCATAGTCTTTGCTGAGCAAAGGAGAGGGGGAGAGTACCATCATGCTTTACTCTCGTAATTGGAGGTAAAACCCCAGCAGATTGATATTCCTGTTCTATGACATGTGCGAGATCAGATAATACAGGATGTTCGAAGACCGCTCTTAAGGGTACTTCTACAGATTCATTCTGTCTAATCTTGGATATAAGGCGTGTAGCTATTAATGAGTGCCCTCCTAAATGGAAAAAATTATCGTTTCTCCCAACTCTTTCTACCCGAAGAAGTTCTTTCCATATGAAAGCTAAGCTATTTTCTATTAAGCCTTCTGGGGCTTGGTAAGCCTCTAAACCTTCTCTCCCTTCAGGTTTCGGTAAAGCTTTTCTGTCTATTTTGCCATTCGGCGTCAGAGGTATTTCTGCGAGCAGCATTATCTGACTTGGTCTCATATAGTCAGGGAGGTTCTTAATGCACTCTTTCCTAATGTCTGCTATAAATTCTTGTTGGTGTGCGTCTTCTTCATCTAGAAGTAACTGATTATCAGGGACAACGTAAGCAACGAGTCTCTTCTGACCTGGCTCATCTTCCCTTGCGAGTACAATGACTTGCTTAACTCCATTTACTGATGAGATAGTACTCTCAATTTCGCCAAGTTCTATTCTAAATCCTCTTATTTTAACTTGATGATCGACGCGGCCTATAAACTCTATATTACCATCTGGTAAGTATCTTACTAGATCTCCCGTCTTATAAAGTCTTTCTCCTGGCTTGTTAGAGAAGGGGCTCGCTATGAACGTCTGGCTAGTAAGTGCTGGTCTATTTAAGTATCCTCTTGCAAGACCCACTCCCCCCACATATAACTCACCGGCAGCACCTCTCGGGACCGGTAACAAATTGGAATTTAAAACATAAAGCTGAAGATTCTGTAGAACCTTACCTATTGGAATAACCGGAAAGTTGGTATTTATATGCTGGTCTAAGTTATAATGATAATGTGTTACATCATCCGAGCATTCTGTTGGACCATATGCATTAACAATTGATACTTTGTTGCTGATATTGAAAATTTCTTGGCATACTTCATTTTTTAATGCTTCTCCAGTAACTAGTAAATGTTTTAGAAATTTAAAAACATTACTACCATGGGACTGCATGTATAAAGTCAAGGAATGCGCATATTCTGGAACTAGTTCTAATATGGTAATTTTTTCTCTGGTGATAGTTTTAATAAATTGTTTTGGGTCTTTAATAATTTCTTCAGAAATAACAACCACCTTACCTCCTGTAGTCACAGAAGTTAATAGTTGCCATATTGAAATATCAAAAATTTGGGTAGCTGTTTGAGCAATGATATCCGATTCATCAATATACAAATCTCTGATTTTACAAAATAGATGGTTAATCATTCCTTCATGCGATACCATAACACCTTTAGGCAAGCCTGTGGAACCAGACGTAAAGATAATATATGAAAGATTTAAGGAATCTATATGAATGTCAAGATTGGTACTATTGTGTTTGCTAGCATCTGATTCAATTTCATGAAGCATAATAATTTCGCTACTAACACTATCCAACCATTCAAGTTTAGAGTTCGCAATAACAATACTAGCCTGTGCATTTTGACAAATATAAATATTACGTTCCGCTGGAGCATGTAGATCGGTAGGAACATAGACACCACCTGCTTTAGATATTGCCAGAATAGTGATAATGAGATCTATGCTTCTATCCATCGCCACTACAACGGGATCATCAATACAAACTCCCTTCTTCTTTAAATATCTAGCTAATTGATTAGCTTTTTTATTTAACTCATCATAGGTAATTGATAGATGTTTGTCGTGTGCCGCAATTCTATCAGGCGTTTTTTCGACCTGCTCCTCAAAGAGCTGATGTATTGTTTTGTTGTGTGGATAAGAAACGTCTGTGCTATTCCATCTCGTGAGGATGAGGTCTTTTTCTTCCTTGGTAAGATAGGTGAGATCTTCTATCTTGAAGCTTTCTTTAGTAACCTCATCAGATATTGCTTCTGCAACTTGGGTTAATATTTCTTTATACGTATTGATAAACCCTTTTATGGTTTCTTCTTTATAAAGGTTTATTCTGTAGATAAAGCCTCCTTTGAGCACACCATTGCTACTCCCATCATCTATAAAGGTCTCTAAATCGAACTTAGCAATGTTTCCACTATCTTCACCTTCTGCTATGTAAGGGGTTATTATACTCTTTTGCCCTGATTGACTGCTTCTTATGTTATCTCTTTCTTCACCCCCGAAACTGTTTAAACTAAACATAACTTGGAAAACCGGATGTCTACTTGTGTCTTTAGGAACGTTGAGCTCTTCTACAAGCTTCTCAAAGGGGAGATCTTGGTGTAATTGTGCTTCTATTACTTCACTCCCTACATGTTTTATGAAGTCTCTTAACGTACGAGTTGGGCGTGTACTGGAAGTAGAGTTTCCACTTGTGTTTTCAACGAAATCTTCTCCAATGTTTACTCTTAAGGCAAGCGTATTTACAAAGAACCCTATTAAGTGTTCTATCTGAGTATAATGTCGATTTACGACAGGAGAGCCAATTACGATATCATCCTGACCAGTATACACACGGAGCATCAAGTAGTAACATGATAACATCAAGCTATACAGGCTTACCCCTAGGCTTTTAGCGGCTTCTCTCAAATGAAGAGATAGATCTCTTTCCAGCTCAAACGAGATGTTCCGTCCTTCGTAATCCATCTCTGTTGGCCTTGTATAATCTGTTGAAAGGTGTAAGGTCTCATATCCTTCTAACTTCCTCTTCCAATAAGATAGCTGTTTCTCTAATACGTCTCCTGTGAGATAACTTCTTTGCCATAATGCAAAGTCCTTATATTGGATCGTAAGAGGAGGAAGATTAAGTTGAGACGGCTGTCCAGCTTCTTTTGCTCCGTAATACCTATAATACTCTTTTAATTCATCCAAAAATATATCCGTAGACCATCCATCAAAGGCTATGTGATGGATTACTATGCTTAAGACGTGAGTGGGTGCGATTAGAGCAGGATTCTTCTGATTATTCTTATCATTTTTATTACTGGAACTCTCAAGACTATATATCCTGACTCTTATTGGATACTCATTGCTTAAATCATATATATGGGCTACATCCTGTCTTAAATACTCATCTAACTCTTCTTTGCTTGTACATTTAACCTTAAGAACTTCAAAAGGATGCGCATCCGTATCTAAAACTTCTTGGTAATAGCTTCCCGCGTTATCTTCTTTGATAACAGTCCTTAGAATCTCATGTCTTGCTATGATTGCCTTAATGCTCCTCTCAATTAGCTCAAGTGAAGCCTCGTTACTTAGCTTAGATATTATAGGAATGTTATAAGCATTCGTTCCTTGTTCATACCTCTCTATAAACCATAATCGCTCCTGCGCAAAAGAAAGGTGTTGCGTATCAACGTTATATTTATAAATATATGGATTTAAGCTCGTTTTAGGAGCTTTAACATTAAATTTTAATAGCTCTAATAGTTTCTTTTTGTTTTCTTTAACCCATACTAAAGCTTCATCTTTTTCTGGATACGATTGTCTTAGCATATACCTAAGTCGTTTATCTTGTTCTACCCAAAAGGTAAAACCCTGGTTATTTAACGCATTAATATTATTTATGAGTTCTTCCACTAAATTTCTCCGTATTCTAATGCATCCATGGTCTCTAAAAATAAATTAGAAATTTGGTTAACGTTGTTAAACTTTATAATATCTTGTATCGATACATGTCTTGTAAAACTCGTATTTATCCTACTCACTATTCTGATTGCAAGTAAACTATTACCCCCCAACTTAAAGAAATCATCATGAATTCCAACACTACTAGAAGGAAGGCCCAGAACTTCTTCCCAAATAGAACAAAGTTTTGATTCAGTTTCGTTTCTGGGAGCTACATAACTATCTGTATCTCCAGCAAAGTCTGGCGCTGGTAGAGACTTACGATCAATCTTACCATTTGGCGTTAAAGGCATCTTGCTTAAGAAGACAAAGAATGAGGGAAGCATATAATCAGGTAGATATCGTGCAAGATGATTCCTCAATACTTCTATTAGAGCTGGCAAGGTATCACCTGAGAGGACAGCAAACTCTTGCTGAGAAGAGGATGTAAGGAAGGATCCTTGCACAAGAGAAGAAAGCAAGCGTTCTTGAAGCACGACATACGCAACAAGCTTCTTATCGCCAGGCTGATCCTCACGAGCAATCATAACAGCTTGGTTGACGTCACCATACTGAGAAAGGGTTGATTCAATCTCTCCTAATTCAATACGGAATCCTCGGATCTTAACTTGATCATCAATACGTCCTAAGAACTCGATGTTGCCATCGGGGAGGTAGCGTGCGAGATCTCCTGTACGATAAAGACGAAGGCTCTTACCTTCTTTTATATTTTCCTCATTTGCAAACGGATTTAGAACAAATTTCTCTGCCGTCAAGTCAGGTCTGTTCAAATACCCTCTGGCAAGGCCTGCGCCTCCGATATATATCTCCCCACGTACCCCCGTAGGAACAGGATTCATATTATTATCCAGTATGTAAATCTGTGTGTTCGAAATAGGACGGCCAATGGGAACAGAAAGCTGGGAAATACTCTCTAATCCGCTGATTTTAAAGACACAGCATCCTACCGTGGCTTCTGTTGGGCCATACTCATTAAAAATAGATGACGTAGAAAAATATTGATTGTTTAGCCAAGGAGAGAGATCTTCTTTTAATAAATTTTCTCCCCCAACGATAAAGCACCTCTCTCGATTGTCCATGAGATGAGAAGGTAACGTTTCTTTTAAAGCCCCTAAATGAGTTGGTGTCAGTTTGATAAAACTTAGCTGACCGAACTCTTTGTTGATTTTTTCTAAAGAGTCACCTTGAGCTTGTGTAGAAGCGACTTGAAGAATATTCCCTGAAATAAGAGGAAGAAATACAGAGGTGATGCTCATATCAAAAGCAACAGAAGAATGTAGTAAGGTTCTTCCTGCCTGAGACAAAGGATAGGTTATTTTAGAATGATTGATATAATGGAGAAAGTTCCCATGATCAATCATTACTCCCTTTGGTTTACCCGTTGATCCAGAGGTATAGATAACATAAGCAAGATGATGTGAGTGGGTAAGCGAGAGCAAATTAGAAGAAGGTAACGTACTGATAGTTTCCCATTCTTCATCTAAACAAATAAGACGTGCAAATGTTGTAGGAAGCTTATCAATAACTTTCGTATCTGTTAGGATGATAGGAGCATTGGTATCCTCCAACATAAACTGCAAACGTTCCTGAGGATAATCTGAATCAATTGGTACATAAGCCCCACCTGCCTTAAGAATCCCCAAAAGACCAATGATCATCTCTAAAGACCGTTCAACCGCAATCGCCACAAGCGTATCAGGCTCTACTCCAAGGCTTCTTAGATAATGGGCTAATTGATTTGCTTTTTCATTCAGTTCCTTATATGTAAGCTCCTGATCCTTATACACCACAGCTACATTATCAGGTGACTTCTTGACTTGCTCTTCAAACAACTGCTGAATTGTCTTGTTCTTGGGATAGGATGCCTTCGTGTCATTCCATTCAACCAGAAGTTGTTGCTTCTCTGATGATGTAAGCATCGGTAGGGTTTGAATCAAATGATCTGGGTTATTAAGAATAGCCTTAATAATCTCTTCAAAGTGAGAACTGAATCGCTTGATGGTCTCTTCTTCAAAAAGATCTATAGCGTATTTAAACTCTATATCTATGCCTTCTTCATGTTCGAGTGCACCCACTTTTAGATCAAACGTAGATACAACATAGGAAGTACTGATAGGGTCTACAGTTAATCCAGATAAAAAATAAGGTGCTTCACTTAAAGAGGAATCAAGAGAAAACTCTACTTGAAAGACTGGATTTTTGTTGAGTTCTCTCGTAACGTTTAGGTGATCTACAAGCTGATCAAAATAGACATCCTGATGTTGATAAGCATGAAGGGTTGTATCTTTAACTTGATGTAAGATATCTAGAAAGGATTCTGTTCCTTCAAAGGTTGTCTTAAGTGCAAGTGTGTTTACAAAAAAACCAACAAGTCCCTCAATCTCTTTATAATGGCGATTGGCTATCGGTGACCCCACAACAATGTCCTTTTGTCTCGTATAACGATGAAGAAGTATTTGAAAGGCAGCAAGAAGCGTCATAAAAAGAGAACATCCCTGCTCTTGGGATAATAGATTCAGTTTGTCTTTGACCTCTTTAGACAAGGTGACTTGATAGTAGTTTCCTTTATACGTCAACTCCTTAGGTCTTGGTTTATCTGTGGGAAGCTCCAAAAGATCTGGAATATCAGAAAGCTGGCTTTTCCAGTAAGACAGCTGTGCTTCAAGGACCTTTCCCTGAAGCCAGTTACGTTGCCAAAGAGCAAAGTCAGCATATTGGATGGGAAGAGGAGGAAGATCTAGCTCTTTATCTTCTAAATACGCGTTATAAAGAGCAGAGAGCTCTTTGAAAAAGATGCTCATAGACCATCCATCTGCGATGATATGATGCAGCGTCATCAGAAAAATGTGCTCCTGGGAAGAAAGTTTTAAAAGCTTCAATCGAATTAGAGGCCCAGAAGAAAGATCAAATGGTGTATAAGCTTCTTGTGAAGCTAGATTCTCAACAGATGTTCTTTGTTGGCTTTCAGGAAGAGCAGAAAAATCCTGTAAATTCTCTGACAAACGCACTGTAAGATGGGGTAAAATAAGCTGGCGTGCTTCCCCTTCTATAACAGGAAATATTGTTCTTAAGATCTCATGTCTTGTAATAAGAGCATTGAACGCATCTACAAGATTTTGAAGGTTTAGATTACCAGAGAGTCTCAAGGCAGTTGGGACGTTATAGAGCGCCGTATCTGGTATTAGTTGATCTAAGAACCAAAGACGTTGCTGAGCAAAAGAAAGAGGTAGTACCTCAGGTCTTTGTTGAGCAAGAATAGGAGGAACATAAGAAAGGAGGTCATTTGTTTTAAGAAGCTCAATATCCTGACTTAAAGCAAGAATAGTTGGATGATCAAAAAAAGAACGAAGCGACAGATCCACGTTATAAATAGATCTAATGCGAGAGATGACTTGTGTTGCTAAGAGAGAATGTCCCCCAATTCTGAAAAAGTTATCATGAATACCAATCTTCTCAATACAGAGAACTTCAGACCAGATCTTAACAAGTTCTTGCTCTATCTGTGTTGTAGGTGCAACGTATTCTTTTCCGAGATATCTTAAGGATAAGTCTGGCGCAGGCAGAGACTTACGATCAATCTTACCATTAGGTGTTAGAGGCATCTTGTTTAAGAAGACAAAAAATGAGGGAATCATATAATCAGGTAGCGATCGTGCAATATGATTCCGTAGCGCTTCTGTTAGAGCTGGCAAGGTATCACCTGAGAGAATAGCAAACTCTTGCTCAGAAGAGGATGTAAAGAGAGATTCTTGCACAAGCGAAGAGAGAAGACTCTCATGAGGTACAACATAAGCAACAAGCTTTTTATCGCCAGGCTGATCCTCACGAGCAACCACAACAGCTTGCTTGACATCACCATACTGAGAAAGTGTTAAGTCAATCTCTCCCAGCTCAACTCGGGATCCTCGAATCTTAACTTGATCATCAACACGCCCTAAGAACTCGATGTTCCCATCTGGTAAGTATCTCGCCAGATCGCCCGTTCTATAGAGTCTTTCTCCTGGTTTGTGAGAGAAGGGATTCGCTATAAACTTTTCTGCAGTTAGTCCAGGTCTATTTAAGTACCCTCTCGCAAGTCCCACACCTCCTATAAAAAGCTCACCACTCGCTCCAATTGGGAGTTGATTCAAGTTTGTATCTAGAATATAAATTTGCGCGTTTGCAATGGGCTTTCCTAGAGGAATAGAAGGCAAAGGCTTTAATTTCTCTTTACATGTCCATGTTAAAACCTGGATTGTTGTTTCAGTCGGACCATAAGCGTTTGAAAAATGGCAAGCTGGTAGTTTTTCACTCAAATCTTGTAGATCTTTATACTTCCACTCCTCTCCTCCTCCAATAATATGGTTAATAGTTTTACAATCTCTGATACCCTCCATCAAAATGAGGGATCTAAACATTGTTGGACCTATATTTAAAACTTTTACAGAATGATCTGAAATTGATTTAAGAATATATTCTGAATCGCGTAGTTTTGAGTAATCCAGTAACAATAAATATCCACCTTGGGTTAGAGGCCAAAGCGTAGACCACAACGAAGGGTCAAAAGAAAAAGGTACATTTTGAATAAATGAATCACCTTGTTGCAGAGTGGTGATATCCCCTATAGAATTTATAAGATTTACAAGTTGTTTGTGTCCAACCATAACACCATTGGGTTTACCCGTAGAGCCTGAAGTAAAAATGATATAGGCTAGATTATGTGGAGATACGTGAGAACGAGGGTTAAGAGTTGACAAATGTGCAAGATTATCCTTTTCTTTATCTAAAAGAACAACCGTACCTTTATACATGTTAAATTTTTTTATAAGATTAGTTTGGGTGAGAAGAACAGAAGCCCGCATATCCTCAAGCATGCGCTCAAGACGTTTTTCCGGATGAGATATATCTAGGGGGATGTAAACACCGCCTGCTTTTAAGATCCCAAAAAGACCAACGACCATCTCAAATGGACTTTCAACAGAAATAGCGACAGGCGTCTCAGGTCCCACTCCAAGGCTTCTTAGATAATGGGCTAGTTGATTTGCTTTTTCATTCAGTTGCTGGTAGGTGAGTTCTTGCTCTTCATAGACAATAGCTATATTGTTGGGAGTTTCTTCGACTTGCTTTTCAAATAATTCATGTATGCATTTGCCTTCAGGATAATCCGCTTTTGTATTATTCCATTGTAAGAGTTTTATGGAAGTATCCTGTGCAATAGAAGGAATATTACCTACAGCCATATTACTCGTCTGTAGATGTTCACATATACTTACGATACCTTGCTTAATGTTATCGATTTTCTCACGCGTAAAATAGTTATCTTGATAATGAAGATGAATATTAATCTGTTTACCAGGACAGATCATAATACCTATAGGATATTCAATTTTCTCTACTAACTTGATAGGGTTTAGATGAAATCTCTTATCGAGATTATCCGTACTTATCGTATCTGATTCACTTAACGGATAATTTTCAAATACAAAAATACTGTCAAATAGATCCCTTGCTGTTGTTGCTTGAATTTCTGATAATGGCAAATAAGAATTATCTTGATGTGTAATTGTAACTTTTTGAATTCTTTGCAAGAGATCCCGCAGACTCTCATGAGGTCTTATTTCAACTTTGAATGGTACGGTGTTAATAAATATTCCAACCATATCTTCAATTCCGGATAATGAAATGCTTCTCCCTGATACAGTTACTCCAAAAGTAACCTCTTCCTGCCTTGTATGCTGACTTAAAATTAACGACCATACAGCTTGAAACACACTGTTTAAAGTTACCCCAGCCACTTTAGCAAATTGAGCTAATGCGTCCGTTTGCGATTCTGATAAGGCGAATAATTCTCTTATGTAGTTCGCCTTCTCTATAACCTCTGTCCCAATTTTAGTAGGAGTCGCATTGATTAATTCTTTCTTCCAATAAGCAACAGCTTTACTTCGATCTTGCTTATTTAGCCAAGCTATGTAGTCCTTATATGGTCTCCTTGTTTTAAAACTTAAGGGCGTATTGTTTTCTAATGATTCATATATCTTAGTAACTTCACTCAGAATGATCGGCATAGACCAGCCATCGGTTAGTAGGTGGTGCTGATTCCAGATGAGATAGTAGTTATTCTGGCGCCTTCTTAGTAAATTGAATCTGAGCAAGGGAGGGCTTTGAATATCAAAACCTTCGTGCCTTTCTTGTAATATAGTATCTTCTAAGGTCTTCTCTTGTTCCTCCTGAGTTAAATGAGAAATATCTACCTCTCTCCAAAGAATATCTACCGATTTATGAATGATTTGAACTGGGCTACTGAGTGTTTTATATGCAAAAGATGACCTTAAGCACTCATAACGCTCTAATATTGTTTGCCATGCCTGCTTAAGGTGTTGAACATTCGGTAAATTATCAATCTCAAAAATACCTTGTACAAAATACGCATCTGAATTTGGGTTCAATTGATACTGAAATAGCAACCCACTTTGAATAGGAACTATTGGATATAAATCCTGGATATTACGTTGGTTAAATAAGCTATCAATATCTCCTTGACTGATCTTTACTAGATCAAAATCACTAGGCGTATAGCCATAATTACTAATATTAGTACAGTGATTGATCACGGCTTGAAGATTAGCCTTATAGGCGTTTGCTAACTTAACTATGGTATCTTTGTTATACTCATTTGAGTACGTGAAAGTAAAACTTAACACACCATCCTGGACTCCACTTTCAATAATCAAAGCGTGTGGCTTTGTATTGTGGATATCAATCTCGTGCCCCTTGGAATTATAACCAAAATTAAAATATTTATGTGCCTCTTTTCCTGTATCCCACTGCCCTAAGTAATTAAAAATTAAATCTCCTTTTATTGGAGAGAGCTTATTCTGTGAAACGCATATACCATACCCAATACCCCTCTCAGGAATTGCTCTTAATTGCTCTTTGATCTCTTTAATGCATCTAGATAAATCCGTTGGATCAGATAGCTTGAGATAAGCTGGATACATGCTGGTAAACCAGCCTAAGGTTCTACTTAGATCAAGTTCCCCCTCTCGTCCATGTCCTTCCAATTCTAGCAACAAGTCGTAGGTTCCTTTATATGAACTTACCGCAAGTAAAAGCGCTGTGACCAGTAAGTCATTCGCTTGCGTATTATAACTATTATGACTTTTCTGAATAAAACTTAGGGTATCTTCTTTGGAAAGAGAGATATTAATGTGCTGAAATACTAATTCTTCGCCTTCTTTATTTTTATTTTCTAATTTAAGATTGGAATAATCCATTTTACGAATATTTTGGTAATAATTAATCACTTCTGAAAAATCATCTCTATGCCTTAGATAATTAGAGAATTCTTGGTAACTATGAGTTTTATCTGGAAGTTGTGTATTACCAAATGAAGTGTTTAGATCATCTAATAGTATTCTCCAGCTTACTCCATCTATGAGTAAATGATGGACTACCCATAACATCCCTTGATATCCGTCTTTAGATTCAAACCAAGCAACTCTACTAGTTGGGCCATTTACTATGTCTAAGCCCTGTTGTATTTTTGTGCCCTCTCGAAATAAGATATCGTCATGCCAGGTATCAATGACTATCTCTTCCCAAAAAAACGGATTACCGTCATGATAATACTGCACCACTGGTATGGTAGGACCATTAACTTCGTTACTATTGTTAGAGGAACAATACAAATCGTACCTGAGCCTCAATGTGTCATGATAGTGATATATACTTTTAAGACAGTTTTTGAGCTTTTCTTTATCCTGATGACTTAGTTTAAATGTAGGTATGAACCACATAGATTGGTTGTAGTGATTTTTATTCACTAGTTTTTGAGCAAAGAAAGCTTCTTGAACTGGTAACAAAGGAACATTACCTGCCATCATATGTTGTGGAATTATCGCTTGATCTTGACTTCTGCTATTTGCAGCAATTCCAGCTATAGTTGGAGTTGCAAATATTTGCTTAACGTCAAAATGAATACCCAGCTTCCTCGCTCGTGAGACCATGTGGATACTAACTATAGAATCCCCCCCTAGATGGAAGAAGTTATCATTTCTGCCTACTCTTTCTACCTGCAGGAGTTCCTTCCATATGAAGGCTAAGCTATTTTCTATTAAGCCTTCTGGAGCTTGGTATGCTTCTAAACCTTCTCTCCCTTCTGGTTTCGGTAAAGCTTTTCTGTCTATCTTGCCATTCGACGTAAGAGGCATCTCTGCAAGTAGCATGATCTGACTGGGTCTCATATAGTCAGGTAGGGTCTTACTGCATTCTTGCCTGATGTCTGTTATGAAACTTTGTTGTTTTGTATCTCCTTCTTCATCTAATAGTACTTGATTATTTGGTACAACATAAGCGACAAGTCTCTTCTGACCTGGTTCATCTTCTCGTGCAAGCACGATGACTTGTTTAACTCCGCTTACAGATGATATAGCACTCTCAATCTCGCCAAGTTCTATCCTGAACCCTCTTATTTTAACTTGGTGATCTACGCGGCCTATAAATTCTATATTACCATCAGGTAAGTATCTCGCAAGATCTCCAGTCCTATAAAGTCTTTCACCTGGGGCATTGGAGAAGGGGTTCGCAATGAACTTCTCGGCAGTGAGTCCAGGCTTATTTAAGTATCCTCTCGCAAGACCCACGCCTCCTATAAAAATTTCACCTATCGCTCCGATCGGAACTTGGTTCAGGTTTGTATCCAAAACATGTATTTGAGTATTGAATATCGGAGTTCCAATTAATGTTTTATTTCCGTATTCACCTTCTCTACAGTCCCAATGTGTAACACTAATAGCGACTTCTGTTGGCCCATAGGCAAGATACAATACTGTATTTTTAAGTGCGCTCAGGCATTTTAACTTTAGTTCGTTTAATACCGCCTCTCCGCCAGTGATGATTTGCTTTAAAGACTGCCCCTCATGCCTCTTAATACTGTCTATGAACAAGCTAAGATATGATGGTACAAAATGAACGTTTGTTACTTTCCACCTATCAATTATTTTGATGAGAGAGTGGATGTCTTTCTTTTCTTGTTCTAAAGGAATGATTAGGGACGCACCTCCCGTTAGCGGAAAGAGCATTTCCCAAACTGCGATATCAAATCCTACCGAGGCAATGTATAAAAAAGAATCTTGGCTTGCTATACGATAACAATCATGCGTCCAAAGAAGTCTATTTGCTAGACCTTGGTGAGTGTTACCTACTCCTTTAGGTTTCCCTGTAGTTCCTGAGGTATAGATAATATAAACAAGATCATTAGGAGAAATGGTATGCTGTAAATTAACCACAAGATTCTTAGAGATCTGCTCCCACTCCTTATCTAAAGAAATAATATCTCCTCTATAATGACTAAAAAGACTTACAAATTCAGATGTAGTTAAAAGCACCTTCGCCCTTGTATCTCCTAGTATATAATTTAGACGATCTTCCGGATAATCTAGATCTAAAGGAACATAGGCCCCACCAGCTTTTAAGATTGCCAGCAAGCTAATGACCATTTCTAAGGATCTCTCAATAGCAACAGCCACTAGTGCGCCTGAACCAACGCCAAGTCCTTTTAAGTGATGCGCTAACTGATTAGCCTTGGAATCTAATTCTTTGTAGCTAAGCTGCTGACTACCGTAAATAACAGCTATTTTATCAGGAGTCTTTTTTGCCTGCTCTTCAAAGAGCTGATGTATTGGTTTGTTGTGTGGATATCGTTTTTCGGTGTTGTTCCATGTAGTTATTTCTTTAATTTCATTTTCTGTATTGAGCGTTATATTGCCCAGCAACTCAGTTTCTGAGCAACCTTGCTCCAAGATAGAAAAATATCCTTGTAACCTGCTGCATAGCACTTCCGCTTCTTTATTTTTAGCAGTAATGCAATCTACACTTTTACCATTCTGATCTATGATAAAACTAATATCTGTCATGGGATCTAGCATATTTTGCCATTCCCCCTCTAGATACTGAACCTGGATCCCTATATTAGCTCTTTCGGATGCATGATAGGCTGCGTCAACACTTAATAACTTATTGTACTCTTTCTCGTAATTTAACTGGTTGGATACATTACAAATAAGTGACCCCATTGAATCTCGCGCACTGAAATGAACACTATATATTTTGGCACAAGCTAATCCTTGACTTTCATCTACTACTTTCTGAGTATCTTCATCTGCATAATATAAACTTATTGCCTCTGTATGGGTTAATTTATTCAAACATATAAGTATATAAGTTATTATTTCTGCTCTGGACCTTTTCTGAGATAAATTAATTGTTGTTTTAAAAATTAAACCATCATTTTCTTTTGCAGGCCAAGGTATATTTACTCTTTTACTAGTTTCTAATTTAGGCAGCCAATAATTTGTATCCTTACTTGCATCTTGCATAAAATCAGTAAAATACTGTAATTGCTTATTACTAAATACCGGCAGAATGTGGCCTACTTTAATACCTGATGTTCTTAAAACTTCACTTAAAGGAAGCTGATAGTCATGAGTAATAAGCAACTCTTGTACTCTAATTACACCATCCTTGCATGATACTGAAAGCCCATTCTCACTGATCGAGACTATTGTTCCAGGCTTTGATTGTAAAGCTCCGGACTCTTTGTTCATAATCTCTATTTTTTGGGGATATAAGATTAAACCCTGAGGGAGTATAATTTTAGCTCTGGTTAAATTGTTTTGGTAACTACCAAAGTATAATGCCCTTGATAACCTACTTATATAAGCCGTATCTTGATGCCAATCTATGACACCCCCTCCAAAAGGCTTTTGGTGGAGTGCAAAAAAGGTTCTGTCTGATAGATTTTGTTTAATTCCATTTAATTCATCACGCTCTATATCATCCAACATGTCCTCAAACGCTTTGACAGCATTTTCATAACAGCGGAGATTTAGGGATAGGGCTGTATCATTTTCGTGAATGGGAAAAGTAATTTGCTTTAAGATCTTGCCTGCGTCAACTCTTTGGCTCATTTCATGCCAAGTGATGCCATGTATTTTTTCTTGATTTAAAATCGCCCAAGATGTTGCATGGACTCCGGCATATTTTGGCAAAGGTGAGTCATGATAATTTATCGCTAGTTTTCTTGGTTTTTGCAAAAGCCACTTTGGAATAATGAAAGGATTAGCTATGCTAAATAAATAATCAAATTTAATATTTTTTAAACTTGCAGTTGCCCCTTTTATATTATCAAAAGTAGAGATAAAGTTTTTCTGTGAAAAACGATGAACATTATCATCGGGAGATATGATCCCTTCAATAGCATACCCTTGTTCTATTAAAAGTTCCGCGCACTTTATTAGTAATCCTGTTGTGCCTATCAGATAACAGTTAATCATTGATATCCTTTTTTAGCTTATTAATACAATGCCCTATATTACTTCCTGCTGTTGGGTTTTCAACAGAAAATAACAACTGGGACTCTCCCATATGATAAACTGATTGGTTGAGAATATTTATAGAGGTGAAAAAAATGTTAAAAAGGCACTTGATTTGGAATAATGTTTGTACTAGCGCTGTCATAATTCAGGAACAAACCCTCGCTTAAAAAAGTTCTATTTTTCCAGTCCAATGGATGAATCCGCCGCCCTCGCTACAGCCATTCTGCTGATGGAACTGCTCTCGGAAAATTGGGTCCTTAGAGGTTCTGTTATATGTTCATTTATTGAACAATAATTGCTCAAATTTTTTTAATTCATTTCTTAAAGATATAAAGGAACTAGCAAAGAAAAATTGTTTTTGAAAAGAAGAAAAATTATATCCAATTCTTGTTGCAGCATGAGTAAAAGGAATAACTTTGGTTTGATTTTTACAAAAGCATTCAGACTCATTTTCTGATGATAATAAACCTGCTCCATACATTTGAAATTTGCCTTTATTATTTAATAAAATGCCAAACTCAATAGTCCACATAAAAAAACGCTCTAGCAATGTATAAATGGGTGGGGATATATTTAAATTATGCTCAATTTTCTCAATTTTTCTTTCTATTCCTTTTGTTTGACAGTGGTCACTCCCTAATGTTTCATGAGAATTCGCAAGTTCAATATGTAATTGATATAGCTGATTTTCATAGGTATTTGCTGGGGCTTTTCTCATAACTCCTCCAAGTGAGATAATATAGTCTGAATAATCAGGTGAAAATAGCATAGGCAAGTGCCCAAAAATATCATGTAACATATCAGGGCCAGGAGCATAATATAGGTGAGATAGAGAGCGTACATGCTTACTAATAGGGGCTATTTTTTGCGATAAAAGTTCGGCATAATAATTTTGATGTAAGTAACCATCAACATATATTACCTTCCACCCAGTTTTCTTTAAGGATGTGTTTAACTTTTCTAAAGTGGGAATTTGGATTGGATCGAGTTTTAAAGCATGAAACCCACTTATATAATCATCTAAAATAAAATCATTGTATTGTTTTAAAAATTCTTCTCTTCTTTTAAATGAAAGCCTCCACACCTTTTTATTTTCTTCATTAAACAAATTCTCATTTTTATTAGATTGAGGCTCTGATACTCTCAAACTTGTATTTATCATAAATGCTCCAATTAGCTTGTAAGTTATCATTAGGAGGAAAAATTATTCTACATGAATAGCATATTCTGACAAGGAATATATTGGAAGGCATCCATAAAGAAACCAACAATCGCATGGAAGAAAACTCCTCCTAGTACAGCAACTGCATGATTTGCCTATTAATCTACAGTGGAGTAATGTTTTTTAAGCTTTATTCTGGCATCCTCTGTTGTGAACTGCTACTGAGCAATACTTCCTTCTTCATTACCCCCTTTTATCCAAGCCACTATCTCTTTTGTTAGTTAGTTAAAAATAGCTTAGGATTCATTTTTCTCAAAGACATTCAAATTCACTTGCTTGAGAATGGCACAATGAGAGAAAAAATCAGATTATAATTTTGAACTCCCTCGTCACATTCTGACAATTCATTAAACTGAGAAGCAAAATCATCATTAAGCAATCTCTAAAAAGGTTTATTTTTAATTTCATCTTTTTATTTAAGATGGGAAAAAATTTTCTATATTTTTTAAATCTTGTTTTTTAACTTTATCATAAACAAATTGGCTTACGGATAAATCCAATATTCCTAATCCCATGGGAGAGTAAACAATTGTTTTGTTTTTTGGGATAGTTTGTTTTTGTTGAACAACTTGTCCAATAGTGGCTGTAATAAATGAAGCGTCCTTTTTATTCCTCTCATAAGCTAAATGGACTGATGTATTCGCTGCTAGTATATGCTCACTATCATCTACTACATTAATCGAATCTAGAATAATGTCAGGAGAAATATCACGCAGCGATATATGTAGGATGCAAGGTTTATGTTTAAATAGATTATGATCATTAAGATAGGGAATTTTTTCAGTGGTTGTAAAAGCGATCAAGCTGCATGATTCAATAAGTGTGGATACAGAATCGTGAATCGTTATTTTAAGATCCCCAAAGGATTGGATATATTGACGAAAGTCTTCCACTGACGAAGAAAATTTGTCATATAAATGAATATTTTCTATTTTCCAGCCAAGCAAAAATAAGTACTTAACAATATGTTTAGCTATAAAACCATTGCCAACTAAACCTAATGATTTGCAACTCTTATCTTTATTGTAGAGATATTCTGCTCCTACTATTCCAGAAAGTGCTGTTCGAGTCGCACTGATAAGTGAACCTTCCATACAAACCATGGGAAACCCTGTATCTGGATGATTTAATATGATAATAGCAGAAGCACGCGGCATATGCTTCAATTTATTATTTGGATAACTCGCTATCCATTTAATGCCACTTATCTCATTGAATTTTTCTTGGTTAGGCTTAATCGCAGCAGGAAGTGCAATAATTCTCGATTCAGGCCGATGTGGAAAAAACAAAAAACTACTTGGAGCATTAATGCTTCCTTGTTGATCATGGAGAATGTAGCTATTTTTAATAATCTCATACAGCTCTAGAGGATATTGATCCAGAATCTCACGCACAGTATCCGCAGTTATAATATGTAAATTATTGTTCATTAAAGGTCTCCTAAATTGAGTTCATATTTACTTTTTACCCATTCCGGATTATATACAGTATCTAAGTAGGCATCCCCAAAATCTGGACTTATTGCTACTATATTCCCCTTTATATTTTTAGAATATTTATAAGTAGATACAGCATGCAGGACAGTTCCTGTAGATCCCCCAACAAATAAACCATATTTTTTAAGTACGTTATAGCAGGTTCGAATTGTATCGGGCTCTTCAACCCATATAATGTCATCTACATAACTCCGATCAACAATGGAAGGAGCGATGCTCGTGCCTAATCCTGGAATGTATCGTCTTGCGGCTTTACCTGAGAAAGTAACAGACCCCACGCTATCAACTGCAATAATTTTTGTCTCAGGTGAATGTATTTTAAAATATTTTGCGCATCCCATTAGAGTTCCTGTTGTGCCAGCACCTATAAATAAATAAGAAACATTTTGTATTTCATGAAGTATTTCTTTGGCTGTTGTATGATAATGTGCATTATAGTTCTCAACATCATCATATTGATTAATCCAGAATAGGTTTTTGTCCTCTAATAACATTTGATTAATGAGATTAATTCTTGTTTGTAAGAAACCTCCACTATTATCTCGTTCTGTTACTTCTATAGTTTCTCCTCCATATAATACAACAAGCTTTTTTGCAAGTGTATTGGTATTTGGATCAACAACAGAGATTAATGGATATCCCTTATCTTTGCAAATAATAGCTAATCCAATAGCTAAGTTACCAGAACTTGAACATATGATTCTCGTTTTATCTTTTATAATATTCCCATTTTTTTCGTGTGTTTCGAACATATACCTTGCTGTTTTCAACTTAACAGATTTTGCAATATTTAACCCTTCAAGTTTCAAAAAAAAGGGATCATGAACAAAGCCGTCCATTTTATAAAATATGGGAGAACTGTTAATATCCATTAAATTTTTAATAATCATATGAGGGTATCTTCCATATTAATTGGTTGCAAATTTAGTTTTTGTATAAAAAGGTCATTGGGTATCTTTGGAGTAAAATAAGTAGAATGTGGAGGCAATCTGCAAGCTTCTTCTGTAATACTAAACAACTCATGACGTGATATTTTGGGAATGTTTATAGCTACTTGACACTGATTTTTCTCATGAAACTGACGAATATCATCGACTCTATCTGTACCAGGAGAGTATAAAACCTTACTTGTTAACGGAGAGCTTGATGCTAATAGTGAGATAACAAACTTATCTATATGTACAGATGGAACTTGGGTAAATTTACTGGAGAAAGCCTGTTTTTTAAGGTCAAGTTGATACCAAATATCACTTGTGTAAATATAGACATTAGTTTCACAATTTAATTCCTCTTTGGATACTTGTTTTATTATATATTTTTGTCTCAACTGTTTTATAAAATGCTCAGTGTTTAAATTAACCCCTTTAATAAAACGATTAAAAGATCCTAGCTTCAAATCATCTTCCTGCACAACGAATGAAAGATAATGTTGTGAGAAGGCTGCTGTTGATTGCGCTCTAATTTTTGAAAGTGCATAAATTCTATGATGACCATCTGCAATGTAAAATTTGGGTATCTTTCCAAGATAATTCTGTAACATTTCTACAGTCTCACAATTGTTAACTGGGAAAATTTCATAAGTAATTCCATTTATACACTGTACATTAATTTGATCCAAACTATGAACAAGTTGGCTTATAAAATGTTGAAACTCTGAGAAATTTTTATAAAAAAGTAAAATGGGATTGTTTAAAATATTGCCTGTAATAAATTGCTGAACATAATCATTAATTTTATCTTTGTAAACATGCTCATGAGGTATGATTTTAGAATGGAAATCCTGGTAATTTATTAAATTTACTAAACCTATAACAGGATTGCACCCAACTTGGGTTATTTTACATACATAATAAGGCATTTTTCTTAAACTATTTGATGCAGTGTTTAAAAAAGAAGAAAGCTCGATTAAAATGCTATCTGAATCAGAACATCTATTTACATTAATAGGTAACATCTTAATTAACTTTTTTTATCTAATGAAAGTAAGATTGCCACTAATCAGTCCTCCCATTGGCAACGATATCTGAGCAGCTCCCTTTTAGATAGAGTTTCAAGTGTAATTAATCCTCAAACCCTAAAGCTTTATTTTTCTAATATGAAGCTCAAATTGTGGTAATCATACTCACTTTTCTTTTTTGAACAACCCTTTTCTGGAAGCCTTCGAAACATTTTTAAAAATTTAGCTGGAGAGGTTTCTGCCAAAATAAACTTTTCTTAACCGTAGGAAAAGTCATTCGATCTATCCAGTTGAAAAGAGAAACCATATAGAAAATCTAACCACATATATTAGCTTATTCCTCTGTCTAAATCGTCTTGTTGCCCTACTATATTGCTTATTACGAATATATTCTAGGCATTTTTCAGAAAGAATATAACCTTTCAATCATAATTTATACTAATAGACGCTTCATGGTGATAAAAAAATGCATTCGCAACTCTTTAACATAGCGATTTTTATTGAAGAATAATTGTGTGACTTTAGAGTCCTATTTTTCAATACGGGACGTGATTCTCTTTAATAAACTCAACAACTTTTTCACGGTCTTTTTCACGGTCTTTATATCCTAATATTGGAATTCCGTACTTCATTGCAAGGGCTTTTACGTATTTTCCAATACCACGAGCAACAGGATTTTTATCCATCACCAAATTTTCAATAAATTCTTTTGCAGTCGAAGGATTCATTATATAACCATTCCTTCCTTCTATGAGACCTTCCATTTTCCTTTTGATAGCCTCCAGGTCTCCTTTCTCAACAAGAGATTCATTGAACCTTCTTGCAGCTTCCAAGTTTCTTTTATAGCCATATTTTTCAAATTTACCGTCAAAACTAAGGCCCTCTATTTTTCTCTTAATCGCCTCTTGATCTCCTTTTTCAGCAAGAGATTCATTGAGCTCTCTGGCAGCTGCTGGGTCATTTTCATAGCCATTGTTTCCCAAATAAAGACCAAATATTTTTCTTTCAATAGCCTTTATATCTCCTTTTTCAACAAGAGATTCATTGAACTTTCTTGCAGCTTTCAGATCTTTTTCATAGCCATAGTATCCCGAAGCAAAGCCTCTTAGTTTTCTCTCAATAGCCTTTGGAACTCCTTTCTCAACAAGAGATTCATTGAGCTCTCTGGCAGCTGCTGGATCTTTTTCATAGCCATTGTCTCCCGAATAAAGACCAGATATTTTTCTCTCAATAGCCTCTTGATCTCCTTTCTCAACAAGAGATTCATTGAGCTCTCTGGCAGCTTCCGAATCTTTTTGATAACCCCAGCTACATACTCTTGTCCCTGCAAGGCCCTCTATTTTTCTCCAAATAGCCTCTTGATCTCCTTTTCCAACAAGAGATTCATTGAACTTTCTTGCAGCCTCCAAATCTTTTTCATAACCATATCGCCCATATTCAAGGCCCACTAGTTTTCTCTCAATAGCCTTTTGATCTCCTTCCTTAATAAGAAGCTCTTCTTTTGTAATGAGAAGCTCTCGAAACTTTTTCAGTGCTGACAGGTCTTTTTTATACCCATAAGATGTTTTAATACGAGCAAATCCTGACAAATGAGGGAATTGTTTTATGTAAGAAGGGGAAATAACTGGTTCCTCTTCTCCTCCACACGTAAGGCCTTTTATCTTTCGCTCAATAGCCTTTTGATCGCCTCGATGGATAAGAAATTCATTAAATTCTCTCGCAACTTCTAAATCTTGTTTATAGCCATCGTGACCCTCATTAAGACCTTCGATTTTTCTTTCTATAAAATATCCATTTCCTTGCATAATGAGCTCTTCGCGAATCTGAAAAAAATCTCTTGGATACCATAGGTATGAATCCATTTCTGTTATATATTTCTTAAAAAGAGGATTATATAAATGCAATTGATAGCTACTTACAAGTCTGTCTATTTCTGTTAAACTTTCTGTATGATTTACAACCACACGAAGAGAATGAGAAATAACCATTTGCTTAGGGTTTTGAGCCAAGTCATTTGGTGATAAAAAATCACCATAATATTTAGCTCCCATAAATTTCCATAGGCTAGGAATCTCTGTAATTTTATTCCAGCGCGTAGAAACTTGAGATAACTTGCCAAGATCTGGGATTTCAACGAAAGTAAAGATAGTTAGAAGCAGTTCATCCGGTAAACTTTCTATAGGTACTTCGCTTGATAGAGGTGATTTCGTTTTGGATGATTTTTTTTGTAAAAGTTTGCATTGTGTATGCTTTGATGGTTCTTCATCTTCCTTCATGGCTTTAGCAGGTCCTAGAGCCAAGGATACAACCAAAGCAACCTTAAAAAAATCAGATTTCATAACCCATCCTCCCCATATAATCATTTTTAGGACATTAGTAAGAAACACAATTTTCTTTAATAAACTCAAAATCCATATTTCATAGCAAATGCTTTCATAAATATATCACGCCCCTGGAAGTAGGGCGAGTAGAAAATACAGGGCTATGATAAAATTCTCTCTTCCTTCCTTTCAATGAATAAACATATTATGTTGTGGTTGTTACGCCTGTGGGGATGTTGGTAACTTGCGAAGCAAATTATCAACATATCCATCAGGCGTGGTTTTCTGCCGGTTTTTAAAATACGCCTCGGCAGGTGTCTGGTAACCCAAGGCTTGGTGTGGCCTATAGTTATTATAAAACTCTATGTAATAGCCTAAGCTTTCTTTTGCTTCATATACAGACTCATAGGATTTTAAATAAACTTCCTGTAGGGTCGAGAACTGGCGCGCCTTCTTTAGGGTCCGGTGTATTCTCTGCCTCTTTCGATGCAGTCCTCAGTCCGACTCCCGTAGTCACGTTTCCAGTTCCCGCCTCTTCAAACGCAGCATGCAGATTTCCCGCACTACGCTTTCCTAATATTTTCTTATCAAGGTTTATGTGACCTATTGTTCTGGAGACACGTTCGCTTGGTGCAAGTATCTTATCTTGTAGTCGTTAAATAATCCAAGATTTTGATAGATCCACTCGCTACTCCATCTCTTCCAGCCAAAACCTCTCCTTTGCCGGCTTCTCATCAGGTGTCTTCTCACCTTTTTCTCTACCCATTCCCGGATGCTCCAGAAACATTTGCTAGAGTTTCCTACACAAAAGTAGTTTGTCCACCCGCTAAGGATTGGATTGATTTGTTGAATCGCCCTCCTTATGGGTTGTGATGTGTTTTGCTTGAAGATTTCTCTGATCTTTTGCTTGAGCATTGCCTTTGCTTTCCCCCTCGGGGTGCAGACGACAACAGTCTCGCCTTTCCAATTCTTTCTTTTGCAAAAATCAAACCCCAAAAAGGAGATAGATTCTCCTTCCTCGAGATTCACCACTTTTGTTTTCTCTTGGTTGACTTCAACACCCAACTTTGTGAGTTCTTCTCTGAGCCGTTTCTCTACTGCAGGGACTAACCAATCCCACTTACGGTGCCTCTCAATCAGCACCACAAGGTCATCGGCAAACCTCGCATATTCTATGTGAATGTATTTGTCTCTGCGTGTTGCTTCTTTAGCTCTTTCAAGCATTGCATCCACCTCTGTGAGATAGATGTTGCTAAAAAGAGGTGAGGCAACTCCGCCTTGACCAACACCTCGCTTTCCTCCCGCTTTCAGTATCAGTTTTATAAGACGAAGGACTTCTCTGTCTGCCACTCGACTTGCTATCTTCTTAAGTAAAATGTCATGTCGAATGCTGTCGAAGTAAGATTTTAGATCGAGATCTATTACCCTTGTCTTTCCTTCGTTTAGTGCTCCTGATACTCGATAAACAGCCTGATGAGCTGTTCTTCTCGGACGGTACCCATATGAACCTTCCTGAAAGTTTGGTTCAAAGATAGGTTCTAGAATAAGCTTAACTGCTCCTTGAACAACTCTGTCCCAAATAGAAGGAATTTTTAAGATTCTCAGTTTCCCGTTTCCCTTATCTATTGCCTTCTCTCTGGCTCTCGTTGGCAAGTACGTTCTATTGACCAGTTCTTTGCGTATCTCCCACAAGAACGCCTCCAGCCCTCTTTCTTCTATGGCTTCAAAAGTTTCCCCATCAACTTCCGGGGATCCTTTGTTCTTACGTGCCATTTCGTAAGCAGCTCGAAGTGTCTCTGGTTTGCATACATGAACATATAGCCCCCAGAACTTCCAAGTCTTATCGGCCTTCGCCTTGATGTATATTCTCTTCCTCAGATCTTGCAATTTTATTAATGGTTTTATCATGCCATCTCTGCCTTTCTATGTTGAAAGAAAATCTATATCAGTAAGGTGCCTTTGCTCCCCGAGCGTTACCTCGCTTCATAGCTATTACACACCTCTCCGTCACCCTCTCGCCTCCTCCCCATTTCCCAGTGATGCTGGTTATCAGAAAGGTCTTTCTCAAAGCATTTCTGCCAGGGACAAGGAGGGTTTCTCCAGTTGCTTAGCTTGTCCTTGTAACCATGCTGTCGCTAATACCCCGTCAAAGTAAGAAGCCTCTCCGTCAGATTAGAGCTTCTTATACTGCCTTCGCCTAAGTACGAAAGGCTCGGCCTTTGAATTTTCGCTTTTCGAGGCTACCTATGCATTCGCTTTCGCTACGGCCTAGTTACTCGCTCACCACCCTTAAGATGGCTTTATCTGTAGGCTCCAGCGTCTCAGTTTCCTTCCACGCTGCTACTTCAGCTACAGGGCTTCTGACTCTTACCCTGGCAGGACTAACTCCCGCTGAACAAACCAGCCTTCTCTGGACACGCCATACTTGAGACTGCGCCAAAGACGCTCTGCGTAAATATTATCCATGCATCTTCTCTTACCATCCATGCTAATCTGGATGGCGTTAACTTCCAGCATTTCAATGCAAGGCGCACTTGTAAACTGGCAACCACGTTCTTTACACTTATATCTTTTATGGCCTCGTGTATGTCCGCTTTTAACAAAATTGGGTGAATGGCATTTTTTACAGTTCTGGTGAGACATATGGCTTCCTCTCTTTGTTTTTTAGGAGTTTAGCGCATTATCGTCCTGTTGTTAAGAACCTCAAAATAAGAATGCGCGGTCAACATAGATCAAATGAATTGAATGGATGGGCATCGACCGAATTTGAAAAAGCTAACTTTGGGGACAAACGACTAACGAAACGATTGGTTATGCTTGCTGATAATTTGGCAGAATTACCAAAAAGTTCAATCCCAACTCAAAAAAGCATTCTAGAAGGTTTTAAAGGTATGTTTGATGGAAAGATAGACAGAACTATAAAAACTCATTTAAAGAGATTTAATTGTTCGGGGTCCCTTCTGCACTCTCTCTTCTCATGTTGGAGAGAGGATACTCAGACAAACTTGTAAGACATCATGTTAATCCCTATCTTATTTCACAAACGAAACATGAAACATTTTCAAAAAATAGGCGGGGAGCTGGTAGTCGTTTGGATTGTCACTCATATATCCTATGGGATATTGGATCAAATTCCATTTTTTATTCAAACTGCCATCCCCTAGGTCTTCCATTGATTGATTTGTAATATAGTCACAATGGGTCAAAGTTTTATCTAGCCAGCACCCACGGCTAGTCCAAAAGATTCCCACAGGTGCTTTCGCTGTATCCCAGCGGCCTTCCTCAATAATCTTTCTCAAACAATGATTATGAGGCAGGGTAGACATATTTTGATCCACTAAAAACCTAGGTGTTAGCCATACTTCAACCTTTGTAGAGTTTGCAGGATTATACCCTTTGCTATACCCTGTTGCGATGCTTAAATGTTTTCCCGTATCTCCACAGCTTGATAAATCAAAGGTAGATTCTAAGGGATTCGTTAATGCTGCTATTGGCAGTTCTATTTTTCCCTTATCGCTTTTCGGGTCAGGCCTATAAATCAGTATCCCATTTAAAAACTGTTGATAAATATTTTCATTTTTGGGCGTCACGCCATTCCATGCCTTCCAGCTTAGCTTGCCCACTTGCATATCATCGTTGATGATACCTTTCCATTCTTTACAAACAAGTGCCAAGTTAACTAGAGTTTTATTTAAGCTAACAGGATTTTTCTCCTCTAAACATTGTTCATAAGCAGCCTGCTTTACAATAAGACTCCTGAGCTCCTCAGGAATATCCTCAAACACTGTCTCCATCGCGTGGCTCGTCTGAGGTATTGCCAAGATTAAAGCAATCGTAAAAAGTCTTGTGATATTCTTTAAACTTTTCTTCATAAGAATGACTCCTCATATAAATATGCAAATTAGACTGTTTGATAGCGGCATTTCCAATACAGTGTAGTATCATTTTAGAATTTCTGCAAGTATTTATCTTGGGCTGTATGAGTTCAGTACATATGAGACTTAAGCGGCCTGAGAATAGTTGTGTTGAATATATGCTAGAAAATCTAAAGATGAATTGAGGGAAGTTATTTTTAAGAAAGCAAGAGATTTATTTGATAACCATAATAACATGAATGAAAAAGATTTAGAAGCATTTATACGAAAACTTCAACCTTTTCACCCTGAAATTCAACTTATGATAGGAGGTTTTTATTATTTTGGTAAAGTAGTAAATCAAAATTACACTAAAGCTTATAAATTTATTAAGAAAGCTGCCATTAATGGCTATGCTAATGCTCAATTTGCATTGGGGATTATGTATAGACAGGGGGAAGGAGTAAAAAAAATGAAAGTGAAGCCTTTGAACGGGTTAAAAAAGCTGCATTGCAACAACACGTTCTAGCACAGTACGGACTTGGATTAATGTATGCTCATGGCGAAGGAGTCAAGCAAAGTGATATTATATCTTTTGAATGAGTTAATAAAGCTTCAATGCAAGGTTATGCTAATGCTCAACTTCATCTTGGAATTAAGTATGGCCTTGGTAAGGGAGTTAAGAAAAATGAAATTAATGCCATAGAGTGGATCAAAAAAGCTGCACTTCAAGGAAAGGGCGCCTCTAAAAACCTCTGACGAAGAATGTTGGAGATGATATACTCGCGGGATCAATAAATGAGAGGGAGCTGTTTATGATTCAACCGGGCCTTTTTGATATGAATAATCGCCTTGAGAGTCTTT